>ERZ773248.6-NODE-6-length-254739-cov-16.863085_pt1 | contig 254739 bp, 245 predicted proteins | sample MGYA00580518_ERZ773248 | MGnify/ENA primary metagenome ERZ773248 (study PRJEB29015, sample SAMEA2737762) | human gut metagenome | biome: human gut; feature: human-associated habitat; material: faeces | place: China | collected 2012 ...
TATCTCTCGTTCTTACGAGAAGAATAAGAAAGGGGAAAGTTACTGCAAAACCAATAATGTAATCAAAAAGGAAAAACTTTTATTAAAGCGAAATCACAGATTAACAAACATCCGTAAAAACTATTTGAATCAGACCATATCTGAGATCGTAAATCGAAAACCAAGATTTATCTGTATTGAAGATCTGAATGTCAGCGGAATGATGAAAAACAGACATTTATCCAAAGCAGTTCAGGAACAAGGATTTTTTTGGCTTAGAAAACAGCTTGAATACAAATGCAGTGATAAAGGGATCCAGCTTATTGTGGCTGATCGGTTTTATCCATCATCAAAGCTTTGCAGCTGTTGTGGAAATATCAAAAAAGATTTGAAATTATCTGACAGGGAATATAGATGTGAGTGTGGGAATATAATTGACAGAGATTTCCAGGCATCAATAAATCTTAAGGGTTATGGAGAACGATTTGCAAGCTGACACTGAAACGTTAATGCAAATATGTACGGATACGTTAGTCCGGAATTTACGCCTATGGAGAGTACAAGAACTTGTGAGTAGATAGATATTTATATCATCAAAAGCATACTCGTTAAAGTAGGAATGAAACATAGAAGTTTGTAACTTTTTATAAGTTTTCAGTAACGGAACAAAACGATGAAAATGACGGTAGATTTAAAGGAACACAGCTATCCGATCTATATTGAAAGAGGAATTCTGAAAGAAGCGGCAGAAAGAATAGCGGAAGTATATCAGGGATCAAAGATCATGATCATTTCCGATGACAGAGTTTATTCTTATTACGGAGAAGCGCTTAAGAAAAATCTTTCTGAAAAATATGAGTGTGCGGAAACCGTGATTCCACATGGAGAACCGTCAAAAGCATTCGAAACCCTTCCGGGGGTATACAGTTCTCTTCTGGAAGCAAAGATTTCCAGAACAGACCTGATCGTTGCACTTGGTGGTGGAGTGGTAGGAGACCTTGCCGGATTTGTGGCAGCGACCTTTCTTAGAGGAATCAAGTTCGTACAGATTCCAACTTCCATTCTTGCACAGGTAGATTCTTCTGTTGGTGGAAAAGTTGCAGTCGATCTTCCACAGGGTAAGAACCTGGTAGGTGCTTTTTATCAGCCGAAGATGGTACTGATCGATCCGGATGTACTGGAAACCTTGCCGGAGCGTTACGTGACGGATGGCATGGGGGAGGTTATCAAATACGGATGCATCAAAGACCGCAAGCTTTTTGATCTTCTGGAAAAATGCGGATGCTATGAGAATCTGAAAGAGCATTTAACCGATGTGATCGCAACATGTGTCGATATCAAACGCCGCGTTGTGGAAGAAGACGAGTTTGATACCGGAGAGAGGATTCTCCTGAACTTCGGACATACCCTTGCCCACACCATTGAGCAGCACTTTCACTATGAAAGAGAAAGCCACGGTGAAGCCGTAGCCATCGGAATGTACCAGATCACAAAGATTGCTGAAGAGAAAGGACTTACCAAAAAAGGCGAAGCCGAGCACATCCGGAAAGTCCTGGAAGCTTATAAACTTCCGGTAAAAGCCGATGTCCCACTCCCACAGCTTACCGAAGCAATCAAGCTGGATAAAAAAACACTGAATAATAAATTAAAAGTCGTCCTTCTCCATGAAATCGGAGATTCCTATACATACCCGACCGGACAGGAATTCTTTGATGGGGACAGGACAGTATAAGTAAATACGATAAATAAGAATGCCGTAAAACCATGAAAGATATTGGTTTTACGGCATTTTAGTTAATTTCTGCGCATATGCCATAATAGCTTGACACCATATATGACACCATTCATAATAAAAGGAGAGATAAATAATGTCAAAATGGGATAAACTGATAATGCAGATATGTAATTTATCAAAAGACATCCGGTTTGATGAACTGCGGAAAGTGTTGGAAAGCTATGGTGATGAAATGAATTCGCCCAAGGGAGGAAGCAGTCATTATACATTCAGAAAGTGTGGCTGTATGCCAGTTACAATACCAAAGCATGAACCGATCAAAAAAGTATATGTAGAAATGGTAAGACAGATAGTAGAAAGTGAGACGAGGAAAGATGAAAACGCTGAATGAATATATGAAAATGCCTTATCGAATGGAAATTGTAGAGGATGAAGAGGAAGGTGGATTTGTAGTTTCATATCCAGATTTGCCAGGGTGTATTACCTGTGGCGAGACAATAGAAAGTGCAGTACAAAATGCATTAGATGCAAAAAGAACTTGGATTGAAGCAGCATTAGAAGAAAGAATTGAGATATATGAACCAGACAGCTTGGAAAATTATTCTGGACAGTTCAAATTAAGGATTCCAAGAAGTCTCCATAGATCTCTAGCAGAACACTCTCAAAAAGAAGGAATTAGTATGAATCAATACTGTATATATCTTCTTACAAAAAATGATGCAGTATTTTCAAAATAATATGATATAAAAAAGAGCTTCTTGTTTGCCAGAAAAGTAAAAATATACTAACAAACAGCCGCAAGAGAACCATAAAACAGGACAGATTCCATTTTTGTGCAATGGAGATGAGACTCAAAAATCGTGGAAGCCATTGTTGAACACGATTTTCGCTTTCAGAGGCTCATCGGAATGGTTTGCACAAAGGAAGCTGTCCTGTTTTATGGTTCTTTTGCGGCGTCTGTTCGCTAATATATCCTTACTATCCCGCCAACAAAATTTATCTCATATTTCTCTTCGCAAGCAAATCATGAATCTTATCCGTTGGATTCATAACCGCACTAATAGATGTAGAATGATTCATCGAATCAATGATCAGTGCAAGGAACTTACTCATATCTGCTTCAATGAAATACGGTTTATCATGAAGCTGAGGAGGCAGATAGGTCAGATTGGTTGTGATCAGTCTGTCCAGATAGCCCTTTTCATAATATTCATCGAACTTGTCAAGACCTTCTGTGAAGAGACCAAAAGTAGTACATACAAATACACGCTCAGCACCGCGGTCTTTTAACTGCCTGGTAACATCCAGCATACTTTCACCGGAAGAAATCATGTCATCGATGATGATAACGGTCTTTCCATGTACATCGTCACCTAAGAATTCATGTGCAACGATCGGATTTTTACCATTTACGATGGTAGAATAATCACGGCGTTTGTAGAACATACCCATATCAACACCGAGTACGTTGGAGAAGTATACGGCTCTTTGCATTGCACCTTCATCCGGGCTGATGATCATCAGATGGTCTTTGTCTGCTTTCAGATCCGGTTCTGCTTTAAACAGAGCTTTGATGAACTGGTACAGAGGGTTGAAGCTGTCGAAACCATTGAGTGGGATCGCATTCTGTACACGCGGATCGTGTGCGTCAAATGTCAGAATGTTAGATACACCCATTGCGGTTAATTCTTCCAGAGCCATTGCACAGTCCAGAGATTCGCGTTTGGTTCTCTTGTGCTGGCGGCTTTCGTAAAGGAATGGCATAATTACATTTACACGGTGTGCCTTTCCTGTAGAAGCGGAGATGATACGCTTCAGATCCTGATAGTGATCATCCGGTGACATATGATTGATATGTCCGTTTACTGTGTATGTCAGGCTGTAGTTGCAGACATCCACCATAATAAAGAGATCTTTTCCGCGGATACTTTCGCCAAACATTCCCTTTGCTTCCCCCGAACCAAAACGTGGGCAACTGTTCTTTGCAAGATAAGAATCTGCTTCATAAGATGAATAGATTGCAGGATCCAGAAAGTCATGCAGAGAATTTTTGCGGAACGATACGATGTACTGATCCACTTTTTCTGCCAGATCCTTGCAACTTTCCAGAGCAGCAATTTTAAGTGGTGCTGTCGGAAGAGCTTTTTCCATAAGTTCGATATTTGTCATGAGTGCCTCCTTATAATAAGCGTTTTACGCGCTGTTTATCTAATCTTACCTATCTTTTATACCATTATTTAAAAGCAATGACAAGAAAGAGGCGTTAAAAAATTGCATTTTTTGAAGAAATCTAGTATGATATAGAAGCAGAATTCCGAATAAATATCAGGAGGAAGAAAATATGAGTAAACCAGTTGTTGCCATTGTAGGGCGGCCGAACGTTGGAAAGTCGACGCTTTTTAATGCACTGGCAGGAGAAAAGATAGCAATCGTTAAAGATACGCCGGGTGTTACCCGCGACAGAATTTATGCAGAAGTGAATTGGCTCGATAAAGAATTTACGTTGATCGATACCGGTGGAATCGAGCCGGACAGCCGTGATGTGATCCTTTCCCAGATGAGAGAACAGGCACAGATCGCCATTGATACTGCAGATGTGATCCTGTTTATGACAGATGTAAAGCAGGGACTTGTAGATTCCGATTCAAAAGTGGCAGATATGCTCCGCCGCTCCCACAAGCCAGTCATCCTTGTTGTCAACAAAGTGGACAATTTCAACAAGATGATGCCGGATGTGTATGAATTTTATAATCTGGGAATCGGAGATCCGGTTCCGATCTCAGCATCGGAACGAATTGGAATCGGAGATATGCTGGATAAGGTTCTGGCACATTTTCCGGAAGGGGCAGGACAGGAAGAAGAAGATGACCGTCCAAGAGTTGCAATCGTTGGAAAACCGAACGTTGGGAAATCTTCGATCATCAACCGTCTGATCGGAAAAGACCGTGTGATCGTATCCGATATTGCCGGAACTACAAGAGATGCCATTGACACGGAAGTAATACACAATGGAAAAGAATATGTATTTATTGATACAGCAGGACTTCGCCGTAAGAATAAGATCAAAGAGGAACTGGAACGCTACAGTATTATCCGCACAGTTACGGCAGTAGAAAGAGCGGATGTGGTCCTAGTTGTGATCGATGCGGCAGAAGGAGTAACCGAGCAGGATGCCAAGATCGCAGGAATCGCACATGAGCGTGGAAAAGGTGTCATCATCGTTGTAAATAAATGGGATGCCATTGAAAAGAACGATAAGACCACGAGGGAATATGAGCATCAGATCCGGATGGTGCTGTCTTTCCTGCCTTACGCAGAGATCATGTATGTGTCTGCACTGACAGGCCAGAGACTTCCGAAGCTCTTTGACATGATCGACACCGTTATTGAGAACCAGACACTCCGTGTGGCTACGGGTGTCCTTAACGAGATCATGACCGAAGCTGTTGCAATGCAGCAGCCGCCGTCAGATAAGGGAAAACGGCTGAAACTTTACTATATTACCCAGGTAGCGGTCAAACCGCCGACATTTGTCATCTTTGTAAATGATAAAGAACTGATGCATTTCTCTTATACGAGATATCTGGAGAATAAGATCCGTGAAGCGTTTGGCTTCCGTGGAACGTCTCTTAAATTCTTTATCAGGGAGAGAAAGGAGAAGGACAAATAAGATGGAACGTCTTGTATGTTTGCTGATCGGCTATATATTTGGTCTGTTTCAGACCGGCTATTTCTATGGAAAAACCCAGGGGGTAGATATCCGCAAGATGGGAAGCGGAAATGCAGGTTCTACCAATGCACTTCGCACCATGGGAATCAAAGCCGGAATGATCACCCTGCTAGGTGACTGCTTCAAATGCGTGATCGCAGTTCTGGTGGTCCGCGGAATTTACGGACAGTCTCACGCAGATATTTTACCGCTCCTTTCGCTGTATACAGGTTTTGGGGCAGTGCTCGGACATAATTTTCCATTCTATCTGAAGTTCAAGGGCGGAAAGGGAATTGCAGTTACGGCAGGTATGATCTTATCTACAGATATTCGGATTGCGGCAGTATGTCTGATTGTGTTTATTGTAATTGTTGCCGTGACACGTTATGTATCACTGGGATCGCTGGTGATTTCCGTACTGTTCCTTGTCGGACTTGTTATTGACGGACAGATGGGAATGTTTGGAATGGCGCAGAAGTATCTGTTTGAAATGTATGGAATCGGAGCGCTTTTTGTTCTCTCTGCATTTATCCGCCACCGTGCGAATATCGGACGTCTGAGAAATGGTACAGAGAGCAAGATCAGTTTTTCAAAAAAGAAAAAATAAGAGGTAATAATTATGGCAGAAATCGGAGTTATCGGTTCAGGAAGCTGGGGAACGGCCCTGGCGCTGGTACTGAATAAAAACGGACATCATGTAACCATCTGGTCTTATTTAAAAGAAGAAGCAGATGAGATCAGGGAGAAGCGGGAAAATCCAAGTAAGCTTCCGGGCGTTCATATCCCGGAGGAGATCGAGATCACAACAGATCTGCAGGGAAGCGTGGAAGGAAAAGATGTGGTCGTTCTTGCAGTTCCGTCTATGGCAACCAGAGCTACGGCGAAGAAAATGTGCCCGTATGTAAAGGAAGAGCAGATTCTGGTCAATGTGGCAAAAGGAATTGAAGAGGGTACTTTAAAGACACTTTCCGAGCAGATTGAAGAAGAGATTCCGCAGGCAAATGTAGCTGTTCTTTCAGGTCCAAGTCACGCGGAAGAAGTAAGCCGCGAACTTCCGACAACGGTTGTAGTCGGAGCAGAGACAGAAGAAACCGCCATTTATCTGCAGAAAATTTTTATGAATGATGTGTTCCGCGTTTATACGAGTCCGGATATCAAAGGAATTGAGCTTGGTGGCTCCCTGAAAAATGTCATTGCACTTGCAGCCGGAGTTGCAGATGGACTCGGATATGGGGATAACACCAAAGCTGCTCTGATCACCAGAGGAATTGCAGAGATTACAAGGCTGGGTATAAAGATGGGTGGAAAGCTGGAATCCTTTACCGGACTTACCGGAATCGGCGATCTGATCGTCACCTGTGCAAGTAAGCACAGCCGTAACCGTAAGGCAGGTGTTCTGATCGGTGAGGGAATGACGATGGAAGAAGCGATGGCTGAGGTCAAGATGGTAGTCGAGGGCGTGTATTCAGCAAAAGCGGCAAGAGAGTTGGCTGAAAAATATGAGGTATCCATGCCGATCGTGGAAAAGGTCAACCAGGTACTTTTTGAAGGCAAACCCGCAAAGGATGCGGTAAGTGAACTGATGATGCGTGACGGGCGCAGCGAATACAGTAACCTTCCGTGGGATTAAAGTTTCAAAGAAATTTCATAAAGTCTTAATGGAAAATCCTTCCGTATAGGCGTATAATGACGTGTATACAGGAGGATTTTTTGTATGAAATTCGGAAAAAAAGAAAAAGAAACACAAGAGGAAGAAGTCGTTCGCGGCGAGATCCAGCGTGTGGTTCCAGACTACCGGGTAGGTCTTAATCCCGAGCAGATCCGGATAAGGGAAGAGAATGGCTGGACCAATGATGAGGTTGCTTCACCGGGACTTACGACAAAAGAGATTGTTCATAATAATATATTTACCTATTTCAACCTGATCTTTCTGATTCTGGCGATTCTGCTGTGCCTGGTAGGTTCTTTTCGAAATCTGACATTCCTGCCGGTCATCATCTGCAATACACTGATCGGGATCATTCAGGAGATCCGTTCCAAGAAAGTACTGGATAGGCTGACCATGCTGAATGCACCGCACGCAGAAGTAATCCGTGGAGGGGTATCGCTGAATCTGGAGGCGGATCAGCTGGTTGTGGACGACATTGTTGTATTTCGTGCAGGGAACCAGATCTGTGCAGATGCGGTTGTTGAGGCTGGCGAGGTTCAGGTCAATGAATCTTTACTTACCGGTGAATCTGATGAGATCACGAAAAAGCGTGGAGACCGTCTGATGTCAGGTAGTTTTGTGGTATCAGGAAGCTGTCATGCACGCCTGGACAAGGTTGGAGCGGATTCCTATATTTCACAGCTGACTCTGGAAGCAAAAGCCATGCAGCAGGGGGAACAGTCGGAGATGATCCGTTCCCTGGACAAGCTGGTAAAAATGGTCGGAATCGCACTGATCCCGATAGGAATCATTTTGTTTGTGCAGAGTTATTTCTATAATCACGACAGCTTCCGGCAGAGTATTATCTCCATGGTTGCTGCAGTGATCGGCATGATCCCGGAAGGATTATATCTTCTTGCAAGCGTGGCACTTGCGGTAAGTGCAATGCGTCTTGCATCGAAAAAGGTATTGCTCCATGATATGAAGAGTATCGAGACTCTGGCGCGGGTAAATGTGCTTTGTGTTGACAAGACAGGTACGATCACAGAAGACAGTATGTGTGTCAGTGAAGTGGTGAAAGCCAAGGCCTATGACGAAGAAAAGATGCCGGATCTGAACCGGATGATCGGCGATTTTGTCAAAGGAATGGACGCGGATAACAGCACGATGCATGCGATGCAAGAACATTTTACAGAGCATTCAGATAAAGTGCCGGAAAAAGTGATTCCTTTTTCTTCCACGGTCAAATACAGCGGAGTAATTTTCAAAGATCAGGCATATGTGCTTGGTGCACCGGAATTTGTCCTGCGTGAGGATTATACAAAGTATCAGGGAAGAATAGAGCAGTATACGTCCAGGGGGTTCCGTGTACTGGTATTTGGAAGCTATGATGGAGAGCCGGATGGTAAGCCGCTGACTGGAACGGTAACGCCGCTTGGTTATGTCCTCCTTCTCAATAAAGTCAGGGAAGAAGCGCCTGCGACTTTCAAATATTTTGCGGACCAGGGTGTTGCGATAAAAGTTATTTCGGGTGATAATCCGATCACCGTATCGGAGACTGCGAAGCAGGCCGGAATTGAAGGCGCAGAGAATTACGTGGATGCGGGAACATTAAAGACCGAAGAAGATATTGCCCTTGCGGTGAGCAAATATACGGTCTTCGGAAGGGTAATTCCGGAACAGAAAAGACAGTTTGTGCAGGCACTGAAAAAGCAGGGAATGACGGTCGCTATGACCGGTGATGGTGTTAATGATGTACTTGCCCTGAAGGATGCAGACTGTTCGGTGGCGATGGCATCAGGAAGCGATGCGGCGGTCCAGGCGTCCCAGGTGGTACTTCTGGAATCCGATTTTTCAAGGATGCCGGAGGTTGTTCTGGAAGGAAGAAGAGTTGTCAATAACATTCAGCGTTCAGCAAGTCTGTTCCTGGTGAAGAATATTTTTTCCTTCCTGCTTGCAATTTTCTCGGCAGTCTTTATGATTACCTATCCGCTGGAGCCATCCCAGGTATCGCTGATCAGCATGTATACGATCGGTATTCCGGCATTCTTCCTGGCACTGCAGCCGAACCGGGATATCATTAAGGGACACTTCCTGACTAATGTGTTCTTAAAGGCACTTCCGGCAGGACTTACGGATGTACTTGCGGTTGGTGCGCTGGTTGTATTTGGACAGACGTTCGGAGTTGCATCCAAAGATATTTCTACGGCGGCGACGATGCTGCTTGCAATTGTCGGATTCATGATCCTTTACCGGATCTGCCAGCCGATGAATGCACTGCGTATGATCGTCTGGATCGGATGCGTGATCGGACTGTTAGGATGCAGTATCTTCCTGCCACAGTTATTTGCGATTACGGGGATGTCCAGAAAATGCATTATGCTTTTTGTAGTATTCTCTATCGCGACCGAGCCGGTACTTCGGTATCTGACGAAGCTGATCGAATGGCTGAGAAAGCAGTACATAAAATTTATCAAGAATCCAATCAAAGAATTTAAAGGAAAAGCTGCCGATTAAGGCAGCTTTTCTTGGAAAATGAGTATTTTTAAAGAATAAAGATCAGATAATTCAGTCTGCAAATTTTGCATTCTGATCCACTTCTTCCGACTGGTTTACGATATGATTGGTCAATGCCTCATCATCCGTGGTAAACACAATATCCGGCAGAAGTTCAAAATAAAAATCCGTATATTTTTTCGCAAGAGCCTGGATACAGAAATTCTGTACGATCTTAAACCGGGTAATGGAAACCAGATCTTTGTCAAAGGTGATGTAAACACTGATCCAGAGCTTTCTTCCGGTACGGAGAATGTCATAGTAGAGTTTTTTGTAACCATAGGCATTTAGGACAGGTTCGATCGTTTCTTTAATTTCCTCAACAGTCTCTTCCTCCGGCGGGATCAGGAACAGATCCCGAAGTCCGGTTATTACCGTCTTTATCGGCGTCGGCAGCATAAAGATGGACAGGGTGACGGTAATGATCTGGTCAAGATAAGGTGTTATGGGTCTGAACCATGGAAAAGGCAGCAGAACCGGAAGAAAGAAGGCAATTGCCATACCGAAAGAGGCAATACTGTCGATCTCCCAGCCTTCCATTTCCATTGTGATCATTGGGGAATCCATCAGACGATTCTTATATTGGAGATAAATGGATACGGTAATTCCCAGAAAAAATGCAAATAATTCAAACCAGGCAATGGTATCAAAAGCGACTTTTCTGCCACCATGGATCATGATTTCGATATTGTTCAGGATCAGCCCGACGGTAACGCCAGTCATGGTAATGCCCTTGACAACGACAAACATAGATTCAATCTGCATATAACCGAACGGGTGCTTTTCATTGGATGGCTTGTAAAGTAGCGGAATCAGAAAAAGCGACGGCAGGAGCATGCAGAACTCGACTCCGTCATAGATTGCGTCCAGAAGAACTGCCTGGGAACTGGTGTAGATTGCCATGACGATCTCAACGATAACGAAAAACAGATTCCCGTACAGGGAGACAGACATGGCTTTTTTTTCTCTTTTCTGTGCTTTTCTTCCTACGTGCATAGGATACCTCCTTTTTTGACTGTAAGAAAATCCCGATAAGATTTTCTGATAAATGAAAGGCATTACGTGCCTGTAATACGTTTTTTTGTTACCATTTATCATACCCGATTTTGAAATTGATGGCAAGAAAGTAAAAGTGAACTGGCAGTATAGTTGTTCTAAACCGGGGAAAGCCCGCATACACTGTATCAGCAATCAAAGGGGGACAGTGTATGGATACATTTGATTTATACAAGGATATACAGTGCCGGACGAATGGAGAGATCTATCTGGGTGTGGTAGGACCGGTACGGAGTGGCAAATCAACCTTTATCAAGCGTTTTATGGATGTGCTGGTGCTGCCGAAAATGACCGATGAGCATGCAAAAGAGCGGACGGTGGATGAGCTTCCGCAGTCTGCGTCAGGGAAGAGCATCATGACAACGGAGCCGAAATTTGTGCCAAAAGAAGCTGCCGAAATCCAGCTCGCAAATGATGTGAGTGTGTTGGTGCGTCTGATCGATTGTGTGGGCTATATGGTGGAGGGAGCCGCAGGTCACATGGAAAATGGAGCAGAACGTCTGGTGAAAACGCCGTGGAACGAAAAAGAAATTCCGTTTACAAAGGCGGCAGAAATCGGGACGAAAAAGGTAATCCATGACCACTCCACGATCGGGATTGTTGTGACGACAGACGGAAGTATCGGAGAGCTTCCCAGAAACAGCTACCGGGCGGCAGAAAAGAAAACGATCCAGGAGCTGAAAAGCATTGGCAAGCCGTTCGTGGTCTTGGTCAATACCCGGAAACCGTACAGCGCAGAGGCAAAAAACGTGGCAGAAGAAATCCAGAAAGAATATCAGGTAACGGCACTTCCGGTCAACTGTGAACAGCTACGGGAAGAAGATATCCACCGGATCATGGAAAATGTGCTCTTTGCATTTCCGGTCACAGAAGTAAAATTTTTCCTTCCAAAATGGGTGGAAATACTTACAGCAGATCACAAGGTCCGGGAAGAGCTGGTATCTTATGCAAGAGAAGTCATGGGCAGAATCGGAGAAATCCGGGATGCGATGGAGATCCAGAAGCCGGAGCAGAGTACCTACATAAATGCAGTAAATGTAACAGGTGTGTCCATGGATACCGGTGAGATCTCGGTTGAAATCAAGGTAGAAGATGGCTGTTATTATGAAATGTTAAGTGATCTGACCGGAACGCAGATCAGCGGGGAATATGATCTGATCCATACAGTGCGTAATCTTGCCATGCTCCAGAAAGAATATGAAAGTGTCAAAGATGCTCTTGCTTCGGTTAAAATGAAAGGATACGGTGTAGTCAGTGCGACAAGAGAAGAAATCCGGCTGGACGATCCAGTGGTAATCCGGCAGGGCAATAAATACGGAGTAAAGATCCGTTCGGAAGCACCTTCTATCCATATGATCCGAGCTAACATTGAGACCGAGATCGCACCGATCGTGGGGAGTGAGCAGCAGGCAAAGGATCTGGTAAATTATATCAACGAGGCGGCAAAGAGCCCGGATGGAGTCTGGGGAACCAATATTTTCGGAAAATCGATCGAAGAGCTGGTGATGGATGGCGTGCGAAACAAGATCGCCATGATCGGAGATGAGAGTCAGGCAAAACTGCAGGACACCATGCAGAAGATCGTCAATGACAGCAACGGAGGTATGGTTTGCATCATTATCTAAAATTTTTCTTAAATCAATTCGATTGGCGGCAGGAAACTTGCATGGCAATCCGAGAGTATGTTATACTAAAGTCTATACGTTAGGGGATACATTTTCATGGAATGAATGGTCATATAAGATACCATGAAATCTATACGTGAGGAGAAAAGAAAAGAGGGACATCTATGAAAGTAGCAATTGTATCAGCAGACACCATGATATACAGAAAACAGAAGGATGATACGTGTTCGCCAATCGTGCGAAGAGTGCTCGATCAGGTCAGCTTCAAGACAGAGCTTGTACAGCCGGTACCAAATGACAGGGAGGTTATCCGCAAGATCCTTGCGAAGATCGCGGATGCACAGATGGCAGATCTGATCCTTACGATCGGTGGGATCGGATGCAGAGAAGAGGACTGTGTTCCGGAAGCGACAAAGGCAGTGGTCGATAAGGAGATTCCGGGGATCGGAGAGTCGATGCGTCTTTTTATGACACGGACCAGAAAAAGGGCAATGCTGACGAGAGGAACAGCAGGTATCCGGGGTAAATCCCTGATCGTCAATCTTCCGGGAAGTCCGAAGATCATTAAAGAGTGTCTGGAATATGTTCTTCCGGAGATTGTTTATGCGACAGAGACGGCAGTCGGTGAACATGATGATGTTGAGGAGTAGGCAGACAGATGAGGGTGACGTATATCGGACACAGCGGATTTTCGGTGGAACTGGAATCCCATATTCTATTATTTGACTATTATGAAGGAACGATGCCGGAGTTTGATCCGGCGAAGAAGCTGTTGGTATTTGCCAGCCATTCCCATCCGGATCATTTTAACAGAGAGATCCTGAAGCTTGCGGATGTGTATCCGGATGTGGAATATGTTTTCCCGAAGGATATCAGAATTGCGAAAAAGGAGCAGCGTGCATCGGAACATTTCATGCGAAAAAGGGATGAGATTACTGTCGGGGATACAAAGGTAAAAAGTCTGTGCTCAACCGATGAAGGGGTTGCCTTTCTGGTAAGATGCGAAGACAGGATCATTTATCATGCAGGGGATCTGAACTGGTGGTACTGGGAAGAGGAAGATGATGCGTATAACCGGATGATGCGCGGCGATTATCAAAAGGAGATTGAAACGCTTGCCGGTGAGAAGATCGATCTTGCATTTGTCGTGCTTGACCCGAGACAGGAAGAGCAGTTTTACTGGGGCTTTGACTGGTATATGCGGCATACGGATACGAAGATTGTATTTCCGATGCATATGTGGAAGCAGTACGAGGTGCAGGATCGACTTATCGGAATGGAAGTATCAGAACCATACCGGGAGAAGATCATGCGGATCCGGGAAATGGGACAGGTATTTGAACTATAAGGAGACAATTTATGAAAGTCAGTATTTATACAGATGGAGCGGCAAGAGGTAATCCGGACGGACCGGGCGGTTATGGAGTCGTTCTGGAATATGTAGACCCGAAGGGAGAACTTCACGTTAAAGAGCTTTCCGGCGGCTATGTGCGGACAACCAATAACCGGATGGAGCTGATGGCTGTCATCCGGGGGCTGGAAGCGCTCAACAGACCTTGCGAGGTAGAGCTTTATTCTGATTCTCAATATGTGGTCAATGCATTCAATCAGCACTGGATTGAGGGATGGATCAAAAAAGGCTGGAAGCGTGGGAAGAATGAGCCGGTCAAGAATACCGACCTGTGGAAGCGTCTTCTGGAAGCGAAAAAGCCGCACCAGGTGAACTTCAATTGGGTAAAAGGGCATGATGGACACCCGCAGAATGAACGTTGTGATACTCTTGCGACAACGGCAGCAGACGGAAATGAGCTGCAGGTTGATCCGGGGGTGTAGAAGAAATCCTTTACACTGATAAAAAAATGTGATAAAGTATCTAAGGCAAGTAAGACAGACGTTCGCGGATGCAGGTGCCGAAAGGCCGCAGACGAGGAAAGTCCGGGCTTCACAGGGCAGGATGCCGGATAACGTCCGGTAGAGGTGACTCTAAGGATAGTGCAACAGAAATATACCGCCTGCAGATGCAGGTAAGGTTGGAAGGGCAGTGTAAGAGACTACCGCCTGGGTGGTAACACACAGGGCATATGTAAACCCCATCCGAAGCAAGACCGAAAAGAAGTGGTATGGCGGCCCGTCATGCTTCAGGTTGGTCGCTTGAGTCTGCTGGCAACAGCAGAACTGGATAGATGAACGTCCACGACATAACCCGGCTTATCGTTTTGCTTGCTTTTTTATTTTTAATTGAGAAATTTTGAAAAGAATCTGTACTCATATTCATGAAGGATATAGATTCTTTTTTTGTTGCGGTGTCCTTTAAAAAACTTTAATTTTTATGATATCGTAGTATTGTGTGAATGATTTTTTGAGTGGAATGAAAAATAAAAAAACGTGATAATCCGTTTGACAATCGTTTGAAAAATATGGTAATTTTAGGAGGATTAAAGTTATGTAGGAGTGTCAAATGAGGAATGATCGTTTTCAAAGTCGGGAAAGAGGAAATGTAGCATCTTACCATCTTCCGGGCTTGTTTGAATTTTATGAACTGTACAGACTTTTTTTGCCGCTGTTTTATACACACAGGGAGTATTTCTATGACTGGTGTGAGATTGGTTCCATTTATGGAGCCCCGGAAGACTGCCTGTGGGGCGGAGGACGTGTGGAAGCAGGAGAAGCTGAGCCGGAAGAAGTGCTTGCACTTATGCAGAAGTACGGGATTTCTGCCCGTCTGACCTTTAGTAATTCTCTGCTCAGGAAAGAGCACCTTGCGGATCAGAGATGCAATATACTTTGTCAGTTATTTGAGAAAAGCACAGGTGTGAAAAACGGTGTGATCGTGCACTCAGAGCTGCTGGTGGATTATTTGAAAAAGAAGTATCCGGGGTTCTATCTGGTCTCATCTACCACGAAAGTGTTGACCGAATTTCAGGAGTGTCTGCGGGAAATCCAGAGAGAAGATTTTCAATATGTTGTGCCGGATTTCCGTCTGAATAAGATGTTGGATAAATGGAATACATTATCAGAAGGCCAGAAGGATAAAGTTGAATTCCTGTGTAATGAGTGTTGTTGGTTCGGCTGCAGGGACCGGAAAGCCTGTTATGAGGATGTGAGCCGGAAGAATCTCGGAGAAGATGGAGAGGAACACCGGTGTACTGCGCCAAATGCAAAGGAAGGCTATCGTTTTTCAAAAGCAATGACAAATCCGGGATTTATCAGTGTAGATGATATCAAAAATATCTATTTGCCGATGGGATTTACAAATTTTAAGATCGAAGGCAGGGGACTTGGAAGTGCGCTGATCCTGGAATTTCTGCTGTATTATATGACAAAGCCGGAATATCAGCTGCATGTAAGAGAGAAATTGTATCTGGATAATATGCTGGATTTGTTTTAAAATCAAGGGAAAGATTTTTATGGACAAATACCAGAAATTTTGAAGACATATTCGCTTTTGTTTTTCTGCGTCTATAGGAGGTATTTTTTATGTTATTAAGTATTGCGCTGATCCTGCTTGTTGGAATGTGTATGAGTTGGATCTGTCAGAAGATCAAATTGCCAGGTTTGCTTGGGATGTTGGCGACCGGTGTGGTTCTCGGACCGTATGTTTTGAATCTGTTGGACAGCAGTATTCTTGGAATTTCATCCGAACTCCGGAAAATTGCCCTGATTATCATTTTGACAAGGGCAGGGCTTGGGCTGGATCTGTCAGGACTGAAGAAAATAGGAAGATCCGCAGTGATGATGTGCTTTGTCCCTGCAAGCTTTGAACTCCTGGGAATGCTTTTGATTGCACCGAAACTGATGGGAATCACCTTGCTGGAAGCTGCAATTATGGGAGCAGTGCTTGCGGCCGTTTCACCGGCGGTTGTGGTGCCGAGAATGGTAAAGCTGATGGAGGAAGGATATGGAGTAAAGGAAGGAATCCCACAGCTTATCCTTGCCGGAGCATCGGTAGATGATGTCTATGTGATCGTATTATTTTCTACCTTTGTTGGAATGATGCAGGGAAAAGGGACTTCGGTCATCAGCTTTGTAAATATCCCGGTATCGATCATTCTGGGAATTGCGATCGGACTGCTGATCGGAGTCCTGCTGGCATGCTTTTTTAAAAAAGTTCATATTCGGGATACCACAAAGGTTCTGATCATTTTGAGTATTTCGTTCCTGCTGGTTACGATCGAAGATAAAATGACAACTGCAATCACATTTTCTGCACTGATCGCAATTATGTTTATTGGAATTGGACTGCAGAAAAAACGGGAGGTTGTTACAAAAAGAATCTCTGTAAAATACGGGAAACTCTGGGTTGGAGCAGAGGTGTTCCTGTTTGTACTGGTGGGGGCAACGGTCAATATCGGGTATCTGGGAAAGGTTGGAATCAAGGCGGTGCTTTTGATTGCAGGCGCATTGGTGTTCCGGATGCTGGGTGTATTTGTATGTCTGCTTGGAACCAGTCTTCGAGGAAAAGAAAAAGCCTTTGTGATGATGGCGTATACACCGAAAGCAACCGTGCAGGCAGCAATTGGAGGAATTCCGCTTTCGCTGGGATTTGCCTGTGGGGATATGGTACTTACGGTGGCAGTACTTGCAATCGTGCTGACAGCGCCACTTGGAGCGTTTGTGATTGATCTTTCTTATAAAAAGCTATTGGATAAAAGATAAGAATGGACGGAAAATCTATGACTGAATTCTGTCAATATCCACTGTATGCTGTGCCGGACAAACATACTGCAGAAAACAGGACGAGCAATACCAAGATCTTCTTTCTTACTGTACGAAGGAGACAAAAAATAAAGGACGCATGAAAAAAATTTCTTTTTTCATGCGTCCTTTGCGTGGCACTTGTCCGCCTAGTCTAACAAGCCGACGCTAGCCCCGCTTTCTGTTGTATTTCTCTTCACAGTATTTACATCTATACACTTCGTTCTCCGGATCAGTCAGTACAAACACATGATCCAGTCCCTGTTCAATCGAAGTAATACATCTCGGATTGTGGCATCTGATCACATTCTTGATTTCAGATGGCAGTTTCAGTTCTTTTTTCTCAACAATCTTGGAATCTTCGATAATATTTACCGTGATATTATGATCGATAAAACCAAGGATATCCAGATCAATGATATCGATCGGGCATTCAATCTTGATGATATCCTTTTTACCCATCTTGTTACTTTTGGCATTCTTGATGATGGCTACGCAGCAGTCAAGCTGATCAAGTTTCAGATATTTGTAGATATCCATGCTTTTTCCTGCTTTGATGTGATCCAGTACGAAGCCCTCTGAAATTTTCCCAATGTTCAGTGTATTTTCAACCATGTCTTTCGCCTCCCTTAATCTACATGAATATCCAAAAGTGTCAAGATCAGTGCCATACGGATATAGACACCATACTGTACCTGCTTGAAATAAACAGCTCTTGGATCATCATCAACTTCAACAGAAATTTCGTTGACACGCGGAAGTGGATGGAGAACCAGCATATCTTTTGGCGCAAGTTCCATTTTCCCTTTGTCCAGGATGTAGAAATCTTTCATACGGACATAATCTTCCTCATTGAAGAAACGTTCTTTCTGAACACGTGTCATATAAAGGATATCGAGATCCGGAAGGGCATCCTCCAGGCGTTCTACTTCTGTATATGGGATATTTTTCTTATCCAGTACGTCTTTGCGTACATAACCTGGCAGACGGAGTTCCTCCGGTGAAATAAGTACAAACTCGATGTTCTCATAACGCACCAGGGCATTGATCAGAGAATGTACGGTACGACCGAATTTGAGGTCTCCACAGAGTCCGATCTTCAGATTATTCAGACGTCCTTTTAAAGAACGGATGGTTAAAAGGTCAGTCAGTGTCTGTGTAGGATGCTGATGTCCGCCATCACCTGCGTTGATCACCGGGATTGAAGAGTGCTGCGCTGCAACCATCGGTGCACCTTCTTTTGGATGTCTGATCGCACAGATATCTGCATAGCAGGAAACCATACGGATCGTATCTGCTACGCTTTCCCCTTTGGTAGCAGAGCTGGAAGCTGCCGAAGAAAAGCCAAGTACATTACCACCGAGATTCATCATTGCTGCTTCATGACTCAGTCGGGTACGGGTACTTGGCTCATAGAATAAAGTGGCAAGCTTTTTGCCTGCGCAAGCATGTGCATATTTTTCCGGATGAGCTTCGATATCACCTGCAAGATCCATAAGCTTATCGAGCTCTTCCACAGAAAAATCTAAAGGACTCATTAAATGTCTCATAAGAAACCTCCTTAAAAATAACCGCAGAATATGTGCGGGTTCATATATTCTTTATCTATAATATAACAAAAACATGGTTATTTCAACAAAGTTTTACATGTTTTTTCTGATCGGGTTTGCGAAGAAATGTAGATTTTACAGAAAAAATATATTATAATGAAAAATTAGTAACGTCAGCGTAAGAAGACATAAGGATAAAACGATAAGGAGTGGGACGATGCAGAGTCTGGAAGAGATGAGAAAAGAGCTGGATGTGATCGATGACCAGATCACCACGCTTTATGAGAGACGTATGAAGGTCTGCGAAGGAGTTGCAGAATATAAGATAAAGAACGGACGAAAAGTATTTGATAAGACAAGAGAGAACGAGAAACTGGCAGCAGTAGCAGAAAAGGTGTCCACAGATTTTAACAAAAAAGGGATCCGGGAGCTTTTTGAACAGCTGATGAGCATGAGCAGAAAGCTGCAGTACCAGCGTCTTTCTGAGGAAGGAGTTCTGGGAAGACTTCCCTTTATCGGACTGGATCAGCTGGATCTTGATGGTGCACGTGTGGTTTTCCAGGGAGTGGAAGGAGCCAACAACCAGGCAGCTATGTTAAAATATTTTGGGAAAAATGTGAAAAACTTCCATGTACCGTCATTCCGTGATGCAATGGAAGCAATTGAAGAGGGAAGCGCAGATTATGCAGTCCTTCCAATTGAAAATTCTTCCGCAGGTCCGGTGACACAGGTGTATGACCTTCTGGTGGAATTTGAAAATTACATTGTAGGAGAGACGGTCCTTCCGATTAAGCATATGCTTGCCGGAGTGAAAGGAACTACACTTTCCAGCATTGAAAGAGTGTATTCACATCCACAAGGACTGATGCAGACATCTCATTTCCTGGATGAACACGGAACCTGGCAGCAGATCAGTGTTGCCAATACTTCTATGGCGGCCAAGAAGATGATGGAAGACCAGGATACCACGCAGGCAGCTGTCTGCAACGAATATGCAGCAGAGCTTTACGGATTGGATATCCTGGCAAGAGAGATCAATGACGAATCTGACAACAGTACAAGATTTATCATTGTCACGAACCAGAAGGTATTCCTGAAAAATGCATCCAAGATCAGTATTTGCTTTGAAATACCGCATGAGAGTGGATCGTTGTACCATCTGCTTTCCCATTTTATTTACAATGACCTGAACATGACAAAGATCGAATCCCGGCCGGTAGAAGGAAAAAGCTGGGAATATCGTTTCTTTGTGGACTTTGAAGGAAATCTGGCAGATGCCGCAGTGAAAAATGCGATCCGTGGACTGAGGGAAGAAGCACTGAACCTGAAAATCCTTGGAAATTATTAGACTGAAAAAGAGAGGACACGTCTATGAGAACAAATGAACTGATATTATATCGTTATATGGAACATGAAGATCTTCTTCGGGACATGACATTTCTGATCGACAATGCAGATAATGATTATTACAACAAAGAGGATTTGAAGAGCCTTCTTTTCGAAAATTTAAATGAGCTGATCGAGCTGGCTGCAAACTATGGATTCGAGGGGAACCTCTGGCATACCTTCCTGACGTTCCTGCTTGCCAACAGTGAGAATGCTTACAGCACAGCCTGTGAAGTGGTAGGAGAGGTAGAGGGAAGCGTCAATAAAGCAGCCCTTCATGATTTTCAGATTTTCAAAGAACTGTTCGAATATGATCTGAAAGAGATGGGTGAAAAGCTCGGTACAGACAGTCTGGAACTGATTGAGGACTATCATCCGGTCAATGCCAAGGGACATGTATTTAACAAGAGGATTCGCGATCGGATCTGCGACTTAAGCAAAGCTCTTGCGCAGACAGATGATGCAGAAGAATTTAAGGCAACCGTAACCCAGTTCTATAAGGAATTCGGAGTGGGAACTTTCGGACTTCACAAGGCATTCCGTATTGAGCATACGGAAGAAGGAGCACAGATCGTGCCGATCACCAAGATCGCACACGTCCATCTGGATGATCTGGTGGGCTATGATATTGCCAAGAAGAAACTGATCGATAATACGGAGGCATTTGTAAAGGGTAAAAAAGCTAATAACTGTCTGCTTTTTGGTGATGCCGGAACCGGTAAATCTTCTTCGATCAAGGCAATCCTGAACCAGTATTATGACCAGGGACTTCGTATGATCGAAGTGTACAAGCATCAGTTCAAAGACCTGAATGATGTGATCGCACAGATCAAGAACCGGAATTACAAATTTATTATTTATATGGATGATCTTTCTTTTGAAGAATTCGAGATTGAGTACAAATATCTGAAAGCGGTGATCGAAGGCGGTCTGGAGAAGAAACCGGATAATATCCTGATCTATGCAACTTCCAACAGAAGACATCTGGTACGTGAGACATTCAAAGATAAAGCCGACAGAGATGAAGAACTGCACACCAATGATACCGTACAGGAGAAACTTTCGCTGGTAGCAAGATTCGGCGTGACCATCTATTTTGGAAAACCGGATAAAAAAGAATTCCAGAAGATTGTCACCACGCTTGCAGATCGTTACGGTGTCGAGATGGAAGAGGAAAAGCTTCTTCTGGAGGCAAACAAATGGGAATTGAGCCATGGTGGATTAAGCGGACGTACTGCACAGCAGTTTATTGATTATTTGCTTGGACAACAATAAAAGGAGAACCAATATGAAGTGGAATAAATTCAGATTAAAGACAACAACCGAGGCAGAAGACATTGTCAGTAGTATGCTGATGGACCTTGGTGTACAGGGAATCGAGATTGAGGATAAGATTCCGATGACACAGGCAGAAAAAGAGCAGATGTTTGTTGATATCCTTCCGGAGACAGGAATCAATGACGGCATCGCATATATCAGTTTCTATCTGGAAGAAGATGAAGATAAAGAAAGTCTTCTGGAAGCTGTGAAAAATGAACTGGAAGATATGCGTGCCTATGTGGAAGTAGGTGAAGGAACGATAGAAGAATCCCAGACAGAGGATGTGGACTGGGTCAATAACTGGAAAAAATATTTTCACCAGTTCTATGTGGATGATATCCTGATCATTCCGTCCTGGGAAGAAGTAAAGCCGGAAGATGAAGGCAAGATGATCGTGCATATCGATCCGGGAACTGCATTCGGAACGGGAATGCATGAGACCACACAGCTCTGCATCCGTCAGCTCCGCAAATATGTGACAGAGGACACCAGAATTCTGGATGTAGGATGCGGAAGTGGAATTCTTGGAATGCTGGCGCTGATGTTCGGTGCAAAGTATTCTGTAGGAACAGACCTGGATCCGTGTGCGATTGATGCAACCTATGAAAATATGGAAGTCAACGGTATTTCAAAGGATAAATACGAAGTAATGATCGGAAATATCATTGATGATAAGGCGGTCCAGGATAAAGTTGGTTATGGATGCTATGATATCGTTGTGGCGAATATTCTTGCAGACGTACTGGTGCCGCTGACACCGGTGATCGTGAACCAGTTAAAAGACGGTGGTATCTACGTGACAAGTGGTATCATCGAAGACAAGGAGGAGACGGTAAAAGCAGCGGTAGAGGCAGCAGGTCTCACGGTCCTGGAGGTTCATCATCAGGGAGAATGGGTATCTGTAACAGCGAGAAAAGAAACGAAAGCGTAGGCAGAGAGGATCAGAAAAGATGCATCATTTTTTTGTAACACCACAGCAGATCTCCGGAGATAAGATCCGGATTGAAGGCGGAGATGTTAATCATATGAAGAATGTGCTCCGGATGAAGCTGCATGAAAAGGCTGAAATCAGTGACGGAGAAAGCAGAACCTATCTGTGCGAGGTGGAAGCCTATGAAGAAGATGTGGCGGTTCTGCATATTCTGGAAGAGATGGAAGCGGACACGGAACCGGCGTCAAAGCTGTATCTTTTCCAGGGGCTTCCCAAAAGCGACAAGATGGAGCTGATCGTGCAAAAAGCGGTGGAGCTTGGCGTGTATCAGGTGATTCCTGTAGCAATGAAGCGTTCTGTTGTTCGTCTGGATGATAAGAAAGCAGCGAAAAAAGCAGACCGTTGGAATTCCATCGCAGAAAGTGCGGCAAAGCAGGCCGGAAGAAGCAGGATCCCGGAAGTTACCATGCCGCTTTCTTATAAAGAAGCACTGAAAATGGCAGAAGAGCTTGATGTGACGTTGTTTCCGTATGAACTTGCAGGTGGTATGGAAGTGACAAGAGAAGTGATCCGCCAGATTAAAAGTGGACAGTCTGTTGGGATTTTTATCGGACCAGAGGGTGGATTTGAACCGGAAGAAGTTGATGCAGCAGTCAGTATGGGGGCGAAGGTCATCACCCTGGGCAAGCGGATCCTGCGGACAGAGACAGCCGGACTTGCAACGCTTGCTGTACTGATGTTTGAACTGGAACAGTAGACCGGCAGGCAAAGAACTGCATAAGATAAAGAGAAGAAGTGTTTGGGAGACAAAGAAAAATGGAAGTTTATCTGGATAATTCAGCAACAACGAGAGCCTATGAGTGTGTTCGGGATATAGTCGGAAAAGTGATGTGTGAGGATTACGGCAATCCATCCTCCATGCATAAAAAAGGTGTGGATGCAGAAGCGTATGTCCGTGAGGCGAAGGAGACACTTGCAAAGATTCTGAAGGTGCAGGAAAAGGAACTTTATTTCACATCCGGTGGAACAGAAAGTGACAACCTTGCATTGATCGGAGGTGCACGTGCCAATCACCGTGCCGGCAAGCATCTGATCACCAGTTCAATTGAACATCCGGCAATTCTCAATACCATGCGTTACCTGGAAGAGGAGGAGGGCTATCGTGTGACCTATCTTCCGGTTGATGAGTATGGACGGATCCGCCTGGATGCGCTAAAGGAAGCACTCTGTGACGAGACGATCCTGGTATCGGTCATGTATGTGAATAACGAAGTGGGATCGGTTCAGCCGATTGCAGAAGCATCTGCGATCGTAAAGGCTTATAATAAAAATATCCTGTTCCATGTGGATGCAGTACAGGGATTTGGAAAATATAAGATTTACCCGAAAAAGATGGGAATCGATATGCTTTCTGTAAGCGGACATAAGATCCATGGACCGAAGGGAATCGGTTTTATCTATATCAATGAAAAAGCAAAAGTAAAACCGATCATTTTCGGAGGCGAGCAGCAGAAAAACATGCGTTCCGGAACAGAAAATGTACCGGGGATTGCAGGAATCGGGCTGGCAGCAAAGACGATTTACACAGACCTGGATGAAAAGGTGGCACATATGCGTGCCTTGAAACAGCACTTTATCGAAGGGGTACAGAAAATCGATCATACTGTGATCCACGGACTTTATGATGAAACAAGTGCACCACATATCATCAGTGTGGGATTTGCAGGAATCCGGAGTGAGGTTCTTCTTCATACACTGGAAGAGAAGGGGATTTATGTATCATCCGGTTCGGCATGTGCATCCAACCATCCGGCGATCAGCGGAGTGTTAAAGGGAATCGGAGCCGGAAAAGAATATCTGGACGCAACGCTCAGATTCAGTATGTCAGAATTTACTACAGAAGAAGAAATTGACTATACGCTGGAAACATTATATAATTGTGTACCGATGCTTAGAAAGTACACACGCCATTAGGAGGAAAGAATGAAGTTTCAGACTTATTTGATAAAATATGGAGAAATCGGAATCAAAGGAAAGAACCGTTATATGTTCGAGGATGCACTGGTAAGACAGATCAGGCATTCGTTAAAAGACCTGGATGGATTATTCCATACTTATAAAGCACAGGGGAGAGTTTATGTGGACTGTGACGGAGATTATGACGGAGATGAAGTGGTAGAAGCTCTGAAAAGAGTATTCGGAATTGTAGGGATCTGTCCGGTTGTCCGCGTAGAGGATAAAGGATTTGAAGAACTGAAAAAAGATGTGATCGCATACATGGATGAGGTTTATCCGGATAAGAATATCACATTTAAGGTAGAGTCCCGTCGTGCAAAGAAAACCTATCCGAAGAAATCAATGGAGATCAATTATGACCTCGGAGAAGCTATTCTGTATGCATTCCCGGAAATCCGGGTAGATGTACACCACCCGGATGTACTGCTTCATGTAGAGGTAAGAGAAGAGATTTATATCTATTCCGAGATCATTCCGGGACCTGGCGGTATGCCGATCGGGACCAATGGAACCGCGATGCTTCTGCTTTCCGGTGGAATCGACAGTCCGGTTGCAGGTTATATGATCTCCAAACGTGGCGTCGGACTGGAGGCAACCTATTTCCATGCACCGCCGTACACCAGCGAGAGGGCTAAGCAGAAGGTAGTGGATCTTGCAAAGCAGGTTTCCAAATATACAGGACCGATCAAGCTGCATGTAGTCAACTTTACCGATATCCAGCTTTATATCTATGAAAAATGCCCACATGATGAACTGACGATCATCATGCGCCGTTATATGATGCGGATTGCAGAGCATTTTGCAAAAGAAGACGGATGCCTGGGACTTATTACCGGTGAAAGTATCGGACAGGTGGCAAGCCAGACCATGCAGAGCCTGATGGCAACCAACGATGTATGTACATTGCCGGTATATCGGCCACTGATCGGATTTGACAAGCAGGAGATCGTAGATATTTCAGAGAAGATCGGAACCTATGAGACTTCCATTCTTCCATACGAAGACTGTTGTACGATCTTCGTGGCAAAACATCCGGTAACCAAACCGAATGTAGAAGTGATCCGCAAATCAGAAGAAAACTTAAGTGAAAAGATTGATGAACTGTTTGCAGAAGCAGTGAATACTGTGGAGACGATCATCGTAAAATAATAAAAGAAAAAGGGGAGCTTTTTCAGGCTCTCCTCAAAAAAAGAAAGGACGCAGTACAGAAAATGTACTGCGTCCTGATACTTCGCATTCTATTATACTAAGTATGGTTTCAGAAGTTCGATGATGTTATCAGCATCCTGGTTCTCAGCATGGATGTTCAGATCGATCGGTTTAGAAAGATCAAGACTGAAGATACCCATGATAGATTTTGCATCAATCACATATCTTCCGGATACCAGGTCAAAATCGTAATCGTATTTTGTGATTTCGTTTACGAATGATTTTACTTTGTCGATAGAATTTAAAGAAATTTGTACGGTTTTCATTGAAAACACACCTCCTTGATTTCATTTTCTATAGTTATATTAAAAGTTATACATAAAAAAGTCAAGGAACAAAACGCCGAAGAATGAATGAAATTTTCGTTAAATGTTATAAATATTGAAAGTAGGATGAATTTATGAAAAAAGCAGCATTACACAACCTGGGCTGTAAGGTAAATGCTTATGAAACAGAAGCGATGCAGGAACTGCTGGAAAAGAACGGATATGAGATCGTACCGTTTCATGATCTGGCAGATGTCTATGTGATCAATACCTGCTCGGTGACGAATATGGCAGATCGCAAGTCCAGACAGATGATCCATCGTGCCCGAAAACAGAATCCTGATGCAGTGATCGTAGCGGCCGGCTGTTATGTGCAGGCGCAGGCGGATATGGGTGAGCTGGATGAGAATATAGATATTGTAATCGGGAATAATAAAAAAAAGGATCTGATCCGCCTTCTGGAAGAATATTTTAAAGAAGACATTCCGGAACAGATGCAGGAGGTCATTGACATTAACCATACCTTCGAGTATGAGAGCCTCCATCTTTCCCGGACAGCAGAGCATACAAGGGCATATCTGAAAGTGCAGGATGGCTGCAACCAGTTCTGTACCTACTGCATCATTCCTTATGCGAGAGGACGCGTGCGCAGCAGGAAAAAAGAAGACGTAGTGGAAGAGGTGCGTACACTTGCGGAACATGGGTATCAGGAAGTGGTACTTACCGGAATCCATCTCAGTTCTTACGGACTGGAATGGAAAGATGAAAATGGAAAGCAGACAGAAGGACTCCTGGATCTGATCCGCGCGGTACATGGAGTTGAAGGGATCAAAAGGATCCGTCTGGGTTCTCTGGAACCGCGTATCATGACGGAAGAATTTGCAAAAGAACTGGCTTGCCTGCCGAAGATATGTCCGCATTTTCACCTGTCTCTGCAGAGCGGATGTGATGCAACCCTGAAACGGATGAACCGCAGATATGATGCGGCAGAATATCGGGAAAAATGTGAGCTTCTCCGGAAGTATTTTGAAAATCCGGCACTGACAACCGATGTGATCGTAGGATTCCCGCAGGAATCAGAGGAAGAATTTGAAGCCTCCCGGGACTTTGTAGACAGCATCAATTTTTATGAGACTCATATATTTAAGTATTCAAAGCGCCAGGGAACGAAGGCTGCGAAGATGGACGGGCAGATCCCGGAACATGAAAAAACGCGAAGAAGCAATATCATGCTGGAACTGAACCGCAAAAAAATGCAGCGCTATGAAGAAGGATGGCTTGGAAAAAAGGTGGAAGTTCTATTTGAAGAGATGACAGAGCGTGATGGGAAAAATTATGTCACAGGGCACACCAAGGAATATCTGCGGATTGGGGTTCCATGCGAACCGGAACAGGCAGACCGGTGGATCAATCAGTTAAAAGAGATAGAACTTACTTCACTTTCACAAATTATGCATTGAATTTTTGTATAGATTATATTAAAATGAATATGAAGTATTGGAGGTCGTAAGATGAAAGATATAACGAATACACAATTTTTTCAGGTAGAGACAGGACCACAGATCCAGGCAAAAGATATTCTGGAAATTGTATATAATGCTCTGGTGGAAAAAGGATATAATCCGGTGAATCAGATTGTAGGATACATTATGTCCGGTGATCCTACATACATTACCAGCTATAACGGAGCAAGAAGCCTTGTGATGAAGGTTGAGCGGGATGAGATAGTAGAAGAATTATTAAAAGCTTATATCAGACATGAACTGTAGGTTGAAGATATGATGCGGATAATGGGACTTGATTATGGTACGAAGACCGTAGGTGTTGCTGTAAGTGATCCTCTGGGGATTACGGCACAGGCAGTGGAGACGGTTACGAGGAAGGACGAGAACAAGCTTCGGAAGACGCTGGCAAGGATTGAGAGCCTTGCAACCGAATATGGAGTAGAGAAGTTTGTGATCGGTTTTCCGAAACATATGAATAATGATATCGGAGAACGGGCAGAGAAGGCACTGGAATTTGGAGAGATGCTGAAGCGGCGTACCGGCATTGAGATCGTGATGTGGGATGAGCGCCTTACAACGGTGGAAGCGGAACGGACACTTATGGAATCCGGCGTAAGACGGGAGAACCGCAAGCAGTATGTGGATCAGATCGCGGCTGTATTTATATTGCAGGGATATCTGGACTCTCTGGGTATGCAAAAGTAACAGGCTTTGGAATACAATCAGACGATAAGGGGAAAGTATATGAAGAATGAAAAATTAACGTTTACATGCGGAGAAGGCGGCGAAGCAGAAGAATTTTTTGTTGTGGAGCAGACCAGACTGAATGGAGTGACTTACCTTCTGGTTGCAGATTCAGAAGAGGATGATGCAGAGTGCCTGATCTTGAAGGATACAAGTGCGCCGGAAGAGAAGGACAGCGTTTATGAGATGGTAGAAGAGGAAGTAGAGCTTAATGCCGTACTCAAGGTGTTCGAAGAGCTTCTGGAGGATGTGGAGATTGAAGTGTAGACGGAACTGTCAAAAGAATATTTCTGACAGATAAGAACGGGGTTCGCACACAGAGGCGGACTCCGAATTTTACGATAATTAAATGTACGGATGAGATACATAAAATATATGGAGGTGTGAGATTGAAGAAAAAAAGCAACTCAAAACTTAAGATCATTCCGCTTGGAGGCCTTGAAAAGATCGGAATGAATATCACTGCCTTTGAATATGAAGACAGTATTATTGTAGTAGATTGCGGATTGTCGTTCCCGGAAGATGATATGCTCGGAATCGATCTTGTAATCCCGGATATCAGTTACCTTAAGAGCAATGCGGATAAGGTGAAGGGTTTTGTGATCACACATGGACATGAGGATCACATTGGAGCGCTTCCTTATGTGCTTAAAGAGATTAATCTGCCGATTTATACAACAAAGCTGACTATGGGAATTATCGAGAAAAAGCTCACAGAGCACAATCTTCTCCGCTCAACTAAAAGAAAAGTAGTGCGCCATGGACAGTCGATCAATCTTGGAAAATTCAGAATTGAATTTATCAAGACGAACCACAGTATTCAGGATGCATCGGCACTGGCAATCTATTCGCCGGCAGGTATTGTTGTGCATACCGGAGACTTTAAGGTAGATTATACACCGGTATTTGGTGATGCGATTGATCTGCAGCGTTTTGCAGAAATTGGCAAGAAAGGGGTACTGGCATTGATGTCAGACAGTACCAATGCGGAGAGACCTGGTTTTACACAGTCAGAAAGGACAGTGGGAGCTACATTTGACCGGCTTTTTGCCGAACACTCCAATACAAGAATTATTGTAGCAACCTTCGCTTCGAATGTAGACCGTGTACAGCAGATCATCAATACGTCTTACAAGTATGGACGTAAAGTAGTTGTAGAAGGCCGCAGTATGGTAAATATCATTTCGGTTGCATCAGAGCTTGGCTATTTGAATGTGCCGGAGAATACGCTGATCGAGACAGATCAGTTGAAAAACTATCCAAGAGAGAAGACAACGATCATCACAACCGGAAGCCAGGGAGAATCTATGGCGGCTCTGTCACGTATGGCAGCAGATATCCATAAGAAGATATCGATCATGCCGGGTGACACGATCATTTTAAGCTCTAATCCGATCCCGGGTAATGAAAAAGCGGTATCGAATATCATTAATGAACTCTCTGAAAAGGGAGCGAATGTTATTTTCCAGGATACGCACGTATCCGGACATGCGTGCCAGGAAGAGCTGAAGCTGATCTATTCACTGGTAAAACCAAAATATGCAATTCCGGTTCACGGAGAATACCGTCATCTGAAAGCGAACGCAGGTATTGCCAGATCTCTTGGAGTTCCGAAGGACAACATTTTCATCCTCAAGTCAGGCGATGTACTTGCACTGGATGATGAAAGCGCAGAAGTTGTAGATAAGGTACACACAGGAGAAATCCTGGTAGATGGACTCGGTGTTGGCGATGTCGGTAATATTGTTCTGCGTGATCGTCAGCATCTGGCAGAAGACGGAATCCTGATTGTCGTTCTGACACTGGAAAAGCGTACCAACCAGCTTCTTGCCGGACCGGATATCGTATCCCGTGGATTTGTTTATGTACGTGAATCTGAAAGCCTGATGGAAGAGGCACGGAAGGTTGTTACGGAAGCGGTTGAAAAATGTCTGATGAGCCGTCATGCTGACTGGAGCAAGATTAAGCTTGTGATCCGCGACACAATGAATGACTTTATCTGGAAAAGAACCAAGAGAAAACCAATGATCCTTCCGATCATTATGGATGTATAATATAAAGATGCCTGTGGCATTTTTATGAAAATAAGCAGATGCGAAGATATCTGCATAAAGAAGCGCAGTCAGAGTTGAAAAGAAAATAAACTTTGTCTGCGCTTCTATGATAAATGTATAGGATAAGAATTCCCTTGGAAGAAAAGAGGAAGATATGATAGTAGAAGAACGACTGACGACTTACCTCCATTCTCTGGAAAGTGCGGACATTCCCGTTCTCGATGAGATCGAACAGGAAGCCCTTGCGGACATGGTTCCGATCATCCGCAAAGAGACAAAAAGTTTTCTGAAAGTAATGCTGGAGATCAAACGTCCGGTAAAGATTCTTGAAATTGGGACAGCAGTTGGATTTTCGGCAATTCTGATGGGAAAATATTCTCCGGAGGAATGTCACATTACAACAATCGAAAATTACGAAAAAAGGATTCCAATTGCCAGAGCCAATTTTGCCAGGGCAGGTATGGAACAGAAAATTACGCTGCTTGAAGGCGATGCACTGGAGATCATGAAAGGTATGCCGGATGATGCAGGATTTGATTTTGTGTTTATGGATGCCGCAAAGGGACAATATCCGGCATATTTAGAACAGGTGATGCGTTTCCTTGTGCCGGGAGGGATCCTGATCACGGATAATGTGTTGCAGGACGGAGATATTATTGAGTCACGGTTTGCGGTGGAAAGAAGAGACCGCACGATCCATAGCCGGATGAGGGAGTATCTGTATACTCTGAAACATCATCCTGAGCTTGAGACATCTATTCTTCCGCTGGGAGATGGAGTGGCACTGAGCGTGCGAAAATAAAAACAGGAGATAACAGTAACAGAAAGGAAAAAAATAATGGCAAGACATCCTGAATTATTGATACCGGCAAGCAGCCTGGAAGTGTTGAAGACTGCAGTCGTATTTGGAGCAGATGCAGTTTATATTGGAGGAGAAGCATTTGGACTTCGTGCAAAGGCAAAGAACTTTTCCAAAGAAGATATGATGGAAGGAATCCGGTTTGCACATGAGCATGATGTAAAAGTATATGTAACTGCAAATATTCTGGCACATAACTACGATCTGGAAGGCGTGCGGGAATATTTTAAAGAGTTAAAGGAAATAAAACCGGATGCATTGATCATTGCTGATCCGGGTGTATTTGAGATTGCAAAAGAAGTATGTCCGGAAATTGAAAGACATGTGAGTACACAGGCCAATAATACAAATTATGCAACTTATATGTTCTGGTACAGACAAGGGGCGAGCAGAGTTGTATCTGCAAGAGAACTTTCCATGCGTGAGATCAAAGAAATTCGTGCACATATCCCGGATGATCTGGAGATTGAGACATTCGTACACGGTGCAATGTGTATTTCTTATTCCGGAAGATGTCTGCTCAGTAATTTCTTTACAGGCAGGGATGCAAACCATGGCGCATGCACCCATCCGTGCCGCTGGAAATATTCTGTTGTGGAAGAAACCCGTCCGGGAGAATATATGCCGGTTTATGAAAATGAGAGAGGAACGTATATTTTCAATTCAAAAGATCTCTGTATGATCGAACATATTCCGGAGCTTATCGATGCGGGGATTGACAGCTTCAAGATCGAAGGAAGAATGAAAACGGCTCTGTATGTGGCAACTGTAGCGAGAACATACCGGAAAGCAATTGATGATTATCAGAAAGATCCGGAGCTTTACAGGAAGAATATGCCGTGGTATCTGGACCAGATCTCGAATTGTACCTATCGGCAGTTTACAACTGGATTTTTCTTTGGAAAACCATCGGAAGAGGCACAGATTTATGACAGCAACACCTATATCCGGGAGTACACATATCTTGGAATCACAGAAGAGATTAAAGACGGTATGGTGAAGATCGAACAGAGAAATAAATTTTCGGTGGGCGAGACGATTGAGATCATGAAACCGAACGGAGATAACGTGGAGGTTCAGGTAAAACGGATCGTAAATGAAGAAGGAGAAGAACAGGAGAGTGCACCACATCCGAAGCAGGTACTGTATGTAGAACTATCCGGTAGGGCTGACAAGTACGATATTCTCAGAAGAAAAGAGGAAGCAGATGAATAAAAAAACGTGGAAGCCATATGCGGCGATCGTACTGATCCTTCTGTACGGCGTGGATATATTCTGGCTTTCCGGATTTTGTGTCTATTATTTTGGTGAGTGGGGAATTCCAATGTATGAGGGTCTTCTTGCAGTGCTGGCACTTGGAATAGTAGTGCTTTTCAGGGAAGACGTAAAGCGTGCATTCCCATTTCACAGACCGACGATCGCAAAGACTGTCGGAACATTGCTGATGTGGATCGGAACCCTTCTGATCACGATGATTCCGACATCGATCCTGCTTTATGTATTTCCGGAGCAGATGAGTGGGGCTACAGAAAGTGTGAGTGAATTATCCGGCGGACTGCCGTTTGGACTTGCATTTCTTCTGATCTGTGTCACGCCGGCGATTTTTGAGGAAATAGCATTCAGAGGCGGGCTTTTCAGCTGTTTTCGTGGCTTTAGGAGTCCATGGCCGGCAATTCTGATCAGTGCAGCAGTGTTCGGTGCATTTCACGGAAGCTTCTGGCGGTTTGTGCCGACAGCGATGCTTGGAATCGCCATGGGATATCTGCTTGCCGAGACGGATAACATGTTTTATAACATGTTCTTCCATCTGATCAATAATGCGTTACCGACATTGCTTTTACAGCTTACTTCCAGTGTAGCTTCAGAGCAGATGGAAAGTGCAGAAGCTATGGCATCGACAGGCATTTTGCTTGTGACGGTGGCGGTGTATTTTATTTATGCTTCGGCAGGACCGTTTCTGATTTATGCGGGGAATTACCTGATCCATAAAGGACAGCCGGGATACGACAGGGGACTTTTGCCAAGAGAGAAAAAGAAAACTCTGCTGGGGCTTGTGCTTGTAAGTAGCGTCTTTCTGGGACTTGGCATTCTGCTTTTTGGTATAGGAATGTTTGAGTAGAGTGTCCTGTCTGCCGATGTGAAAGAAGCATCATGAATTTTAAAATGGACAGACAGGATCTAGACCGGCAAAAATTAAAAATGAGAAGGAAGAAAGCAGGGGCGGAGTTTTTGGATCGCCCCTTTTTCAATTCGCGAAACGTAGGAACGTGAGATGCCAAGAGAAGCTGCAACTTCTTTCTGGGTATATTCTTTTTCACCATAAAGACCGTAGCGTTTTTTCAGTACCAGCTGTTCGCGGTCGGTGAGAACGGATTCCAGTTTTTCATAGAGAAGAGAAATATCATTTTTCAGGGCAAGCTGCATACAGGCATCTTCTTCATCAGATTCGATGACATCATACAGGCGGATCTCATTCCCTTCCCGGTCTGTACCGATCGGTTCGTATAGGGAGGTTTCCCGGTTACTCTTCCGCTTGGTGCGCAGCATCATCAGAAGTTCATTTTCGATGCAGCGGCAGGCGTAGGTGGCAAGCCGGGCTTTTTTGTCCGGGTTAAAGGTGGAAACTGCTTTGATAAGGCCGATGGTTCCGATGGACAGAAGATCTTCTGTATCGTCCTCCAGATGCTGATATTTTTTTATGACATGAGCGACCAGACGGAGATTGCGCTCGATCAGAATATGACGGGCCTCATTGTCACCGTCTGCACTGCGTCTCAGAAGCTCGGATTCCTCTTTTGGAGTAAGAGGCGGAGGAAAGGATTTCAATACGATTACCTCAAAATAGAGTTACTAACATTGTATGTAAAAGTGAAATGTTCTGTGCTTTTCCATTCGGGTTATTTTGCGCTTGTGGTACGTCTGAAAATGCGTTATAATGAGCGTTGAATCATGTAGTAGCAGATATGTTTTACAAAAGAAATGAGATTACGAGAGAAAAGGAAAAAATTATGGGAATAAGGACAAGATTAGCGGTACTTGCCTGTAAGACATCCAATGCAGTCCTGCGGCGGATGGGACGAGGCGGAACGAACCTGCCGGGCAAGATCGCATTAAAAATTGACAAAGATATTTTAAAGGAATTATCACGTGGGGTGAAGGTTACGGTAGTGACCGGAACCAATGGAAAGACGACCACGTCCCGTATGATCGAGCAGGCATTTGAAGAAGCCGGATATAAGTACTTCGCAAATAAATCCGGTGCCAATCTTCTGACCGGGATCATTACGGTGTTTGCACAGCACTGCAGTCTTTCTGGCAAGTGTTCCTACACACACGCACTGATCGAGTGCGATGAGGCAGCGTTCCGTAAGACCAGTGAGATGCTGCCGGTAGAGTGTCTGGTAGTCAACAATATTTTCCGTGACCAGTTGGACAGATATGGGGAGATCACCCACACGTTGAATGCAATCCGCGAAGGAATTACCCACGTACCGGATGCAACCCTGTGCCTGAACGCGGACTGTTCATTGACGTCATCTCTTGCAGATGATGTACCGAATAAGGTTGTATGGTTCGGGGTGGATGTGCCGATTTACAAAGAGACAGCGTTTGAATTGTCTGATGCAGTGTACTGTATTCATTGTAAGACAGAATATGAATACGATTACAGAACTTACAGCCATCTTGGCGGTTTCCGCTGTCCGAAATGTGGATATCACCGGCAGACACCGCAGGTTGGTGTGACGCAGGTAGTGCGTACCGGAGCAGATTCTTCGGATATCGTGTTAAATGCATTCGGGCATAGCCATGATGTGCACATTAATCTTCCGGGAGGTTACAATATTTACAATGCGGCAGCCTGTGTTGCGGCTGCGGAGATTGTTGGAATCGATGAAGACACAGCAGTTGATGCACTCAGCAGATTTGAGTGTGGTTTCGGACGTGCGGAACAGTTTGAACTTGGCAAGTCTAAAGCACGTATGATGCTTGTCAAGAACCCGGCAGGGTACAATCAGGTCATCAACCAGATCTCTAATGATGAGGAAGAGTGCAAGATTGCGTTCCTTCTGAACGACCGTTATGCAGATGGAACCGATATCAGCTGGATCTGGGATGTGGATTTTGAAGCACTTGCCCGCCAGAGCGCACGCTTTACCCGTATTCTGGTATCCGGAGTCCGTGCAGATGATATGGCGCTCCGCCTGAAATATGCAGGATTTGACACTGGACGGATTGAAGTGATCCGTGACTATGAGAACCTTTTAGAAGCAATCGGAGCGGATGAGACACCGACATTTATTATGCCGACTTATACCGCTATGTTTGATCTGCGCGGCGAGATCAGCAAGCATACCGATATCAAGGCATTTTACGAATAAGGAGGGAATTATGGAACTGAATATCTGTCATCTCTATCCGGACATCCTTAATCTGTATGGAGACCGGGGCAATATCATCACAATGAAACGTCGTATGGAGGATCGGGGAATCAAGGTCAATGTAGAAGGCTGCTCGATCGGAGAAACGCTGGATGCAAACCGCTATGATATCTTCTTCATTGGCGGAGGTCAGGATTTTGAACAGGAAGTCCTTCTGAAAGACCTGGGGACCGGAAAAGCAGCAGAGATCCGCGCGGCTGTGGAAGATGAAAAGACCTTCCTCGCAATCTGCGGAGGCTATCAGATGCTTGGCCAGTATTATAAGACCTGGGATGGTGTCCAGCTCGATTTTACCGGCGCGATCAACATTCATACCGTTGGATCAAAAGAGCGTATGATCGGCAATTATATGTTTGAGACCCTCCCGGAGAGCAGTGGAGCTGTCGTAGTCGGCTTTGAAAATCATTCCGGCAAGACCTACCTGGGTGAAGGCGTATCACCACTCGGCAAAATGCTCAAAGGCTACGGCAACAACGGAGAAGACCAAACCGAAGGAGCCCGCTACAAAAATGTCTTCGGAACCTATTCGCACGGCTCCCTTTTACCAAAGAACCCGGTACTCTGCGATTTTATATTACAAACTGCCCTAGAACGCAAATACGGCAAAATCGCCCCACTCGTCCCACTGGACGACACCTTAGAATTAAACGCCAACGAATACATGAAACAAAGATTAAGTAAATAACTCTTTTAGCAAAATGCCTCTGCACACAAGGTTTCGACCTGCATGTGAAGAGGCATTTTGTCCCCACTATGATACAGCAAGGCAAAACTTTGCCAGTAAAGTACAGTGGTCGTCATGGGAAAATCATCTCTTTCGATTCACTTATTGTGCAATGGAGAGAAGACTCAAAAATTGTGGAAGCCATTGCTGACACAATTTTCGCTTTCAGAGGCTTCTCGGAATGGTTTGCACAATGGAATCGAAAGAGATGATTTTCCCACGACGACCTCACAACCTACTCGTACAAAAATTTCCTCCAACTCATCTTGACAAAATCCCCTACCCATACTATCATAAGGATACATTTTCTAAAAGATATCGGTTTTCTTTTAGCAAATCACTCATGGCATTTCGCCATACATTTTCTGAAATAAAACTTCTGAACTTTTGCCGGGGAAAGGCAAGGGTGAATTTAATATGGGATTTTATAAGGTACATTCGGCAACGATTCTGGGGCTGAAAGTAGAATTTGTGCAGGTAGAAGCAGATGCGGGGAACGGACTTCCAATGTTTCATATGGTGGGATATCTGTCTTCTGAGGTAAAGGAAGCAGCAGAACGGGTAAGAACTGCCATGCGTAATGCCGGTTATACCATGCCGGCGAAAAAGATTGTGATCAATTTGTCGCCGGCATGTGTCCGCAAGAAGGGATCGGTATTTGACCTTCCAATTGCAGTTGCAGTACTCGGGGCAATGGGGATTTTCCCGGAAAAAGCAGTGGAGGATATTTTACTTGCAGGAGAGCTCGGACTGGATGGAAAGCTGCAGCCGGTAGAGGGAATCCTTCCGATTGTTCTGGAAGCAAAGAAGGCTGGTTTTAGGTGTTGTGTGATTCCGAAGTCAAATGAGGATGAGGGAAGGCTGGCGCAGGGAATACAGATTTTTGGGGCAGAGACTCTGGAGGAGGTATGCAGATGGCTGAAGGGTGAGTATATGCCTCAGATGGAGAAACCTGACCGGGAAGAGGCTCATGGAACGGAAGAATGGGACATAGATTATAGTGATATTCAGGGACAGGAAGCAGTAAAAAGAGCGACGATGGTGGCGGTGGCAGGAGGACATAACCTACTTTATGTCGGTCCGCCTGGTTCTGGAAAGACGATGCTTGCCAAACGGATCCCGACGATCCTACCACCGCTTGACCGGGAAGAAAGTCTGGAGATCACGGGGATTTACAGTACGGCTGGACTGCTTAAAAGAAAGAATCCGCTGATCTGGCAGAGACCGTTCCGGGAGGTCCATCATACTGTGACACGGGCAGCGCTCATCGGAGGCGGACGAATCCCATCGCCGGGAGAAGCAACACTTGCGCATGGAGGTGTCCTTTTTCTGGATGAGCTGGCGGAGTTTCCGAGAGGTGTTCTGGAAGTGCTCAGGCAGCCGTTGGAAGAAAAATGCATTCATCTGGCAAGGCAGCAGGGAGCTTATATTTTTCCGGCAGACTTTATGTTGGTTGCTGCAACGAATCCATGTCCCTGCGGAATGGCTCCTGGTCCCCAATGTACCTGTACGCCCGGGCAGATCCGGAATTATCAGGGAAAGTTGAGCCAGCCGTTTCTGGATCGGATTGATATCTGCATGGAGGCACCCAAGGTCGAATATGAAGAACTGACCGGAAAGGGAACAGGGATGGATTCCAGAACCATGCGAGGAAAAGTGATGCTTGCAAGAATGCGTCAGATGGAGCGTTTTCGAGAAGAAAAGTTGACAAAAAATGCACAGATGGGGCAAAATGAAATTGAAAAATACTGCCGTCTTGGGAAAGAGGAAGAACGGATGATGCGCCAGGCTTATGAAGTGATGAAGCTGACGGTGAGAAGCTATCATAAAGTGTTGAAGGTGGCACGGACGATCGCAGATATGGAGGAAAAAGAGGAGATCGATCTTGTGACACTCCGAGAGGCACTGGGTTATCGGGTTATGGATAAAGAATATTGGGGATAAGAGAAATGAGTGAAATGTGGTATACATACTGGCTGGCGTGTGTGGAAGGAATCACAGGTGACAGAAAGTGTGAATTATGCAGAAAGAACGGATCTGCGGAAGCAGTATATTATATAGAAGAAAAAGGGATCAGAGAACAGATAATTACAGAAAAAGAGTGGGGGATCCTGAAAGAAAGTAAGAAAAAAAGGAATTGGAGGGAAGCGTATCAAAAAGTGGTGGACCGGGGAATTCAGATGGCAGTCCGGGGACAGAACAATTATCCGAAACGGTTTGAAGAACTTGCGGGAATGCCGTATGCACTTTTTTTTATCGGGGAGATGCCACGGGAGGGAATGCCGTCGGTGGCGGTGGTGGGTGCCAGAAGATGTAGCAGCTATGGTGAGAAAATGACGATTCGCTTTGTTGAAAGACTTGCGGAGAGCGGAATCCAGATCATCAGTGGAATGGCACTGGGAATTGACGGAATGGCACACCGGGCTGCATTAAATGTCGGAGGAAAAACATTTGCGGTTCTGGGAGGCGGAGCAGATGTATGTTATCCTGCGGCACATAAAGGACTCTATAAAGATTTAATAAAGCGGGGAGGCATACTGTCTGAACAGCCACCGGGAACTCCACCGGTTGCCTGGCATTTTCCGGCAAGAAACCGTCTGATAAGCGGGCTTGCCGATGTGGTACTTGTTATGGAGGCAAAAGAAAAGAGCGGATCCCTGATTACAGCAGACATGGCTCTTGAACAGGGAAGAGACATTTATGCTCTCCCGGGGATGGTGACAGAGCCGCTGAGCTGTGGTTGTAACCGCCTGATCCGGCAGGGAGCAGGGATTCTTCTGAATGAAGAAGATTTGCTGGAAGAACTGGTTATAAAAGGGCTGCTAAAGAAGAAAATCGCAATTATATCAGACACGAAAAATAAAATAAAGCTTGAAACGAAAGAAAATTTGGTGTATAGTAAGCTCGGTTTGTATCCGCGGGGGCTGGATGATTTACAGAGAGAAACCGGACTTACTCCACAGGAGGTGATGGGAATCTGTGTATCTCTTCAGTTGAAAGGATGCATTCAGGAAAGATCAAAAAATTATTATGTCAGAGCTAAATGATCTGACACTATTAATATGGAGGAATATAATATATGGCACGTTATCTTGTGATTGTAGAGTCACCGACAAAAGTGAAGACCATAAAGAAATTTCTCGGCAGCAATTACGTGGTAATGGCATCAAACGGACATGTAAGAGATTTGCCGAAAAGTCAGATGGGAGTAGACCTGGAGCATGACTTTGAGCCGAAATACATTACAATCAGAGGAAAAGGTGAGATCCTTGCAGGACTTAGAAAAGAAGTAAAAAAAGCAGATAAGATTTATCTTGCAACTGACCCGGACCGCGAAGGAGAAGCAATTTCCTGGCACTTGATGAAAGCACTTAAGCTGGAAGGAAAGAAAGTATACCGGATCAGCTTTAACGAGATCACTAAAAGTGCGGTAAAGGCATCCCTGAAAAATGCACGTGATATCGACATGGATCTGGTAGATGCGCAGCAGGCGCGTCGTGTGCTGGATCGTATCGTGGGATATAAGATCAGTCCGGTTCTCTGGGCAAAAGTAAAAAGAGGACTTAGTGCCGGTCGTGTGCAGTCTGTGGCACTTCGCATCATTGCAGACCGGGAAGATGAGATCGCAGCGTTTATTCCGGAAGAATACTGGTCACTGGACGCCAATTTCAAGGTAAAGGGAGAAAAGAAGCCTCTTGTAGCAAAATTCTACGGAACAAAGGATGAGAAGATTACGATCCATAATGAAGAGGAAATGAATAAGATTCTTGCAGAACTGGAAGATGCAGAATATAAAGTGGTCGATGTAAAGCGCGGTGAGAGAAGCAAAAAAGCACCGCTTCCGTTTACAACCAGTACCCTTCAGCAGGAGGCATCCAAAGCATTGAATTTTGCAACTTCAAAGACGATGCGTATCGCACAGCAGCTTTATGAAGGTGTGGATATCAAAGGAAGTGGAACGGTTGGTCTGATCACTTACCTGCGTACGGATTCGACCCGTATCTCTGAGGAGGCGGATGCAAATGCAAGAGCCTACGTTGGAAAAGCCTACGGAGAAGAGTATGTGGCAGAGGCTGCATCGGAACAGAAGCAGAAGAATGACGGGAAAAATATTCAGGATGCACACGAAGCCATCCGCCCGTCAGATGTTACCCGTGTTCCGGCAGAAATCAAAGAATCTCTTACAAGAGATCAGTTCCGTCTGTATCAGCTGATCTGGAAGCGTTTTGTGGCGAGCAGAATGCAGCCGGCAAAATATGAGACAACTTCTGTTAAAATCGGAGCAGATGATTACCGTTTTACGGTATCGGCATCTAAGATTATATTTGAAGGTTTCCGTCTGGCATATGTGGAAAGCGATGAGGAAAAACAGAGTGGAAATGTAATGGTCAAGAGTATCGATAAAGATTCAGAACTGACGAAAGAATCCTTTGACTATAAGCAGCATTTCACACAGCCACCTGCACATTACACCGAGGCATCTCTTGTAAAGACACTGGAAGAACTTGGAATCGGACGTCCGAGTACCTATGCACCAACGATCTCTACGATTATTGCAAGAAGATACGTTGCAAAAGAGAACAAGAATCTTTATATGACTGAGCTTGGTGAAGTGGTCAATAATATTATGAAGCAGTCTTTCACAAGCATTGTCGATGTCAACTTTACCGCTTATATGGAAGGACTTCTGGATATGATCGCAGAAGGAAAGGTAGAGTGGAAATCGGTTATCAGCAATTTCTATCCGGATCTGAATGAAGCGGTTGAAAAAGCAGAAAAAGAGCTGGAAACAGTTAAAATTGAGGATGAGGTAACCGATGTAGTCTGCGAAGAATGTGGAAGAAATATGGTCATCAAATACGGTCCTCATGGAAAGTTCCTTGCATGTCCCGGATTCCCGGAATGCCGCAACACCAAACCGTATCTGGAGAAGATCGGAGTTGCCTGCCCGAAATGCGGAAAAGACATTGTACTGCGTAAGACAAAGAAAGGCAGACGTTATTACGGATGTGAGGATAATCCGGAATGTGATTTTATGTCATGGCAGAAGCCATCAGAAGAAAAATGTCCGAAATGCGGAAGCTATATGGTAGAAAAGGGAAATAAACTTGTCTGCGGTAATGAACAGTGTGGGTTTGTTAAAAATAAAGAGAAAGATGAAAAATAAATCAAATTTCATTGAACTATTCAGAATTGTATGATAATATATTTATATGCACATTTTTTTGACTAATTTGTGTGCATAATTTCAACAATATTTCATATTCGTGAAAAATGCGAACGGAAACGCACATTTTTAATAAAAGTATATGGAGGCAGATATGAGCGTACAATTATTGGATAAAACAAGAAAAATTAACAAACTGTTGCACAATAATAATTCAAGCAAAGTTGTGTTTACAGATATCTGTGAAGTTCTGACAGAGATTCTGGCATCGAATGTACTGGTAGTCAGTAAGAAAGGAAAGGTACTCGGTGTCAGCACATGTGAAGGAGTCCCGGAGATCCATGAACTTTTGCAGGACGAAGTGGGAGAACATATTGATCCGATGTTGAATGAACGTCTTCTCAGTATTCTTTCCACAAAAGAGAATGTTAATCTGCAGACACTTGGATTTACAGCTGATGTATCCCAGGGATATCAGGCGATCATTACTCCGATCAACATTGCAGGAGAGAGACTTGGAACTCTGTTTTTATACAGAAAAGAATCCATGTACGAAATTGATGACATCATTTTGAGTGAGTACGGAACCACTGTCGTGGGACTTGAGATGCTCCGCTCTGTTAATGAAGAGAGTGCAGAAGAGACCAGAAAAGAACAGATCGTACAATCTGCGATCAGCACCCTTTCTTTCTCTGAGCTGGAAGCAATCATCCATATTTTTGATGAACTTAACGGAATGGAAGGGATTCTGGTGGCAAGCAAGATTGCAGACCGTGTGGGAATCACCCGTTCTGTAATTGTCAATGCACTCCGCAAATTTGAGAGTGCGGGTGTGATCGAATCCCGTTCATCCGGTATGAAAGGAACTTACATCAAGGTTGTGAATGATTACGTGTTCAAAGAACTGGATAAGATTAAAAAAGAAAAAATGAATTAAGGATAAAAGTAAAAGAGGGGTATCAGACAAATCTGATGCCCTTTTCTTTAACGGGGAATTATATTTGTAAAAAGGAGAGAAGAGAGCATGTATGATGGAGATAAAGCTGTACTTACGATGGTACAGTATCTGAAAGAAGATAAGGAAAAAGATGAGAATATTTATGAGGCAACAGTCATAGAATATCAGAAGGAGATGGAGCAGGTACATCTGATCCTGCGCTCAGGCAGTCTTTCTGATATTTCACTGGATGCAGTATATGAATGCCGGATCCGGACGATCACTTGTGAGACTGTGTGTACAGGGATGATAAAGGAGCGTTATGAGAACCGTGCAGGTATGATTCTGGTTCTGCAGGTGACGAATGGATTTTATGAAATAAATCTAAAGTAATTATAAAATTCAAAATCGAATGTTGACAAAAAAGAAAGAGAGTGCTATCTTATACCTAGAAAGTTTTTAGCACTCGATTTTGTTGAGTGCTAACAAGATAGAGTTAGGAGGAATTATAATGAAATTAGAACCATTAGCTGACAGAGTTGTATTAAAACAGTTAGTTGCAGAGGAGACTACCAAATCAGGAATCGTACTTCCTGGACAGTCAAAGGAAAAACCACAGCAGGCAGAAGTTGTTGCTGTAGGACCTGGCGGAGTTGTTGATGGAAAAGAAGTTACGATGAATGTTTCAGTAGGTGATAAAGTTATCTATTCCAAATATGCAGGTACAGAAGTAGAACTCGATGATGAAGAATACATCATTGTAAAACAGAATGATATTCTTGCAGTGATCAGATAATCCGGCAGGATATCATATACAGATAAAAATCAGATTTTCAGATCAGAACAGAATTTTATTTTTAAGAATCAGGAGTGATAGAAATGGCAAAGGAAATTAAATACGGAGCAGACGCAAGAAAGGCACTGGAAGCAGGTGTCAACAAACTTGCTGATACAGTAAGAGTAACAATCGGACCAAAAGGAAGAAACGTAGTCCTGGATAAATCATTCGGAGCACCGCTTATCACAAATGACGGTGTAACAATCGCAAAAGAAATCGAACTGGAAGATGCATTTGAAAATATGGGAGCACAGCTGATCCGTGAAGTTGCATCTAAGACCAACGATGTTGCAGGTGATGGTACAACAACAGCAACTGTTCTTGCACAGGCTATGGTACACGAAGGAATGAAGAACCTGGAAGCAGGTGCAAACCCGATCGTATTAAGAAAAGGTATGAAGAAAGCAACAGACTGTGCTGTAGAAGCTATCAAGAAGATGAGCAGCAAAGTTACAGGAAGAGAGCAGATCGCAAGAGTAGCAGCTATCTCAGCAAGTGATGACAGTGTTGGTGAGATGGTAGCAGAAGCTATGGACAAAGTTTCCAACGATGGCGTTATCACAATTGAAGAGTCAAAGACAATGAAGACAGAGCTTGACCTTGTAGAAGGTATGCAATTCGACCGTGGATATATTTCAGCATATATGTGCACTGATATGGAAAAGATGGAAGCAAATCTTGACGATCCATATATCCTGATCACAGACAAGAAGATTTCTAATATTCAGGAAATCCTTCCACTGCTGGAACAGATCGTACAGTCAGGAGCAAAACTTCTTATCGTAGCAGAAGATATCGAAGGAGAAGCTCTTACAACTCTGATCGTCAACAAACTGCGTGGAACATTCAATGTAGTTGCAGTAAAAGCACCTGGATATGGTGACAGAAGAAAAGCTATGCTGGAAGATATTGCAATTTTAACAGGCGGACAGGTAATCTCAGAAGAACTTGGTCTGGAACTGAAAGATACAACAATGGCACAGCTTGGACGTGCAAAATCTGTAAAAGTTCAGAAAGAGAATACAGTCATCGTTGATGGTATGGGCGATAAGGCTGCTCTGGAAGCCAGAATCGGACAGATTAAAGCTCAGATTGAAGAGACAACATCTGATTTTGATAAAGAAAAACTTCAGGAAAGACTTGCAAAACTCGCCGGCGGAGTTGCAGTTATCCGTGTAGGTGCTGCTACTGAGACAGAGATGAAAGAAGCAAAACTCCGTATGGAAGATGCTCTTAATGCAACAAGAGCAGCAGTAGAAGAAGGAATCATTGCAGGTGGTGGATCAGCATACATCCATGCATCAAAAGAAGTTGCCAAACTTGCAGAAACTCTGGAAGGTGATGAAAAGACAGGGGCAAAAGTAGTCCTCAAAGCTCTGGAAGCACCATTATTCCACATTTCAGCTAACGCAGGTCTTGAAGGCGCAGTTATCATCAACAAGGTAAGAGAAGCTGAACCGGGAAATGGCTTTGATGCTTACAATGAAGAATATGTAGATATGGTGAAAGCAGGTATCCTTGATCCTGCAAAAGTAACAAGAAGCGCACTGCAGAACGCTACAAGTGTTGCATCTACACTCCTTACAACAGAATCCGTTGTTGCTAACATCAAAGAAGATGCACCGGCTATGCCGGCAGGCGGAGCTCCGGGAATGGGCATGATGTAAGCTAAAAATATGATTTTTAGAAAACTCCTCAGAAGAGGAGTTTTCTTTTTATTATAAAAGTGTTACAATAGTTCTAATATATAAATTTGGAGGTTAGGATATGGGTGATTTTTACACAGAACAGCTGGTGAAGAAGCAGAAAGCATCTTCGACGACGCTGATCAAAGCAATACTTATCATACTTACTGTTCTGTCGGTCGTACTTATATTTATGATCCCATTCGGAATAATTGGTCCGGTGATCATGATCGCACTGGATGTTTTTTTGTTCCGGAGTATGGATGTTGAATATGAGTATTTATTTGTGAATGGGAGTCTTGATATTGATAAGATTATGGCAAAATCCCGTCGGAAAAATATGTTTTCCATGGAGATGACGGATCTTGAGATGATGGCACCTTCCGGTTCGCCGGAACTCAGACCTTATCAAGGACTGAAAGGAACCGATTACAGTTCAGGTATGCCGGGGGCAGATACATATGAGCTGATCGTTGTAAATAACGGGGAAAAGAAAAAAATTATTTTTGAGCCAAATAAGACAGTTTGTGAAGGACTGAAGATGCTGGCACCAAGAAAAGTATTTTGTAAATAATTCCCGAAAGACGTGCAGAAAAGCTTGCAGGTTCCGGGGTACAATTGCATCCGGAAAGACGGTTACATAAAATTATCAGTGATCTGTAGAAATGTGATTGTCACGGACGGACGAATGTACTCGATAAAGGACTTGACATAGCATAGATTTATGCGTTATCATAGCAGATAATCAAAATTACAGACGAGAGAGAAAGGAAGAAAAATCATGGGAAAGATTATTGGAGAAGGAATCACCTTCGATGATGTACTTCTGGTACCTTCTTATTCAGAAGTAATTCCAAATCAGGTTGATTTATCAACTTATCTTACAAAGGGCATTAAGCTTAACATACCGATGATGAGTGCGGGAATGGACACTGTTACCGAACATCGTATGGCGATCGCTATGGCACGCCAGGGAGGTATCGGTATTATTCACAAGAATATGTCGATTGAACAGCAGGCAGAAGAAGTAGACAAGGTTAAGCGTTCTGAGAATGGTGTTATTACAGATCCATTCTATCTGTCGCCGGAGCATACACTGGCAGATGCTAATGAACTGATGGCGAAGTTCCGTATTTCCGGAGTTCCGATCACAGAGGGAAGAAAGCTGGTAGGTATCATTACGAACCGTGACCTCAAGTTTGAAGAAGATTTCTCCAAGAAGATCAAAGAATCCATGACAAGCGAAGGTCTTGTAACAGCACAGGAAGGTATCACCCTGGAAGAAGCAAAGAAGATCCTCGCAAAAGCAAGAAAAGAAAAACTTCCAATCGTAGACAAAGATTTTAACTTAAAAGGTCTGATCACAATTAAAGATATTGAGAAACAGATCAAATACCCACTGTCAGCCAAAGACGCGCAGGGAAGACTTCTGTGTGGTGCAGCGATCGGTATTACAGCGAACTGTCTTGAAAGAGCAGAAGCTCTTGTAAAAGCAAAAGTTGATGTAGTAGTACTTGATTCGGCACACGGACATTCAGCAAATGTACTTCGTACCGTAAGAATGATCAAGGATGCATTCCCGAATCTTCAGGTGATCGCAGGTAACGTTGCAACAGGAGAAGCAACAAAAGCGCTGATTGATGCAGGTGTTGATGCAGTAAAGGTTGGTATCGGACCTGGATCCATCTGTACAACCCGTATCGTAGCCGGTATCGGTGTACCACAGATCACAGCTGTTATGGACTGCTACGAAGCAGCAAAAGAGTCGGGAATTCCGATTATTGCAGATGGTGGTATTAAGTACTCAGGTGATATGACAAAGGCGATCGCAGCCGGAGCCAACGTATGTATGATGGGAAGTATCTTCGCAGGATGCGATGAGAGCCCGGGAACATTCGAACTCTATCAGGGAAGAAAATACAAAGTATATCGTGGAATGGGATCTATCGCAGCAATGGAGAACGGAAGCAAAGACAGATACTTCCAGACAGATGCGAAGAAGCTTGTACCGGAAGGCGTAGAAGGACGAGTTGCCTATAAAGGATCTGTAGAAGATACTGTATTCCAGTTAATGGGCGGTCTCCGTTCCGGAATGGGTTATTGTGGAGCACCAGACATCGAAACTCTCAAGACAACAGGACGTTTCGTAAAAATTTCTTCCGCATCCCTCAAAGAAAGCCATCCACACGACATTCACATCACAAAAGAAGCACCAAACTACAGCGTAGATGAATAAGATGCAAAATTAATCAAGAGAGAAGAATCATTTCCGTAGGAGAGACGATTCTTCTCTCTTACATTATCCAACTATTTTCAAACTTCACCCAAACCTTCAACAGTCAACTGAATCCAGCGGCAATTGTTTTTTCGGAGGGGTACACGTCCCCTTCCGACTACCTTAATAAAAAAATAATAATTTTTTCAACAATTTCTCACCATTTTATGATAGTCTGGATATAGTTGGGATTCCAACAGAAAATTTGCAAAAAACACAAAAGATTGAGATGACGAAATGAACCGAAGAAAGAAGAAAAACACCAGAGCCAACCTGTACAGGGGTGGCGATGGAAAAAGCTATTATGAGGCGAATAAGAGGCGCAGAATGAGCCGTTATATAAAGGTGGGAAGTACGATCCTGATCACACTGCTTCTTGCACTTTCTATTATGAAGATCAGTGGAAGAGGAATCTTTGCACAGAGAGCATACAGTGAGCTTTCTGATGAAGTGATCAGTGCCCAAAAGCCGGATATTGATGTAGAACTGTTAACTGTGAATGAATATTCAAGACCGGGACTTTCAACCAATGAGATTACCGGAATAGTCATTCATTACACTGCCAATCCTGGTTCGACAGCGATGGAGAACAGAGACTATTTTGAGGGACTGAAGGACAGTCACATTACGCAGGCAAGCAGTAATTTTGTAGTAGGACTGGACGGGGAAATCGTACAGTGCGTACCAACCTGGGAGGTTGCTTATGCGTCCAATACACGGAATTTTGATACGGTGTCCATTGAGTGCTGTCATCCGGATGAGACCGGAAAGTTCAACGAGGCAACTTATAAGAGCATGGTACAACTTACAGCATGGCTGTGTGAAAAGTTTTCGCTGACAGAAGAAGATGTGATCCGACATTATGATATTACAGGGAAAATCTGTCCGAAATACTTTGTCGAAAATGAAGATGCCTGGAAGCAGTTTAAAAGTGATGTAAAAGCGGTCCTGGATAACGCAAAATAAAAAATATCTATTGATTCACTTCCAAAGTGTCTGCTATAATGTTTTAGTATAATGGGCAATTGAAGGCACCCGGAAAGCAGTAGAGTGAGAAACGAGGAATTGATAGATGAACGATTTGGAATTATACCGTGAAGAGCTTGCAAACTGTGATGCGAAGATCACAGAGGCATTAAAAGAAAGATATGCGATCATTGAAAAGATCATGGCATACAAAGAGGAGTATGGTATGCCGATCCTGCAGCCGGAACAGGAAGAAAAGCAGAAGAAGAGACTGATGTTCAGCCTTCACAATGATAAGCACAGAGACGAGATTTATGATGTATTTGAGCGTATCCAGCGCAACAGTAAGAAGATCCAGGCTAGAAAGCTTTTTGATTACAACATTGTCCTGATCGGGTTTATGGGAGCTGGAAAAAGTACGATCTCTGATTATCTTAGCACCATGTTTGCCATGGAAGTGGTTGAGATGGACCAGCTGATTGCAGAACGCGAAGGCATGAGTATTTCCGATATTTTTGAAACCTATGGGGAGGAATACTTCCGTAATATGGAAACCAATCTTCTGATCGAGATGCAGGAGAAGAAGAATGTGATCATTTCCTGTGGTGGTGGTGTGGCAATGCGTGAACGCAATGTCGCAGAGATGAAGAAAAATGGTCGTGTAGTACTCCTTACTGCACATCCACAGACCATTCTTGACCGTGTAAAAGACAGTGACGACAGACCGCTGCTTAATGGACACAAGAATGTAGAATATATCGAGCAGCTGATGGAAGCAAGAAGAGAAAAATACGAGGCGGCTGCAGATATCGTTGTAGATACAGATAACAAGACGGTTCTGCAGATCTGTGAAGATCTGATTCAGAAGCTTCTGGAAATGGATGAGAATCATGTTTAAGACCTTTTATCCGGACGAATATGTAGCGTCCACTTATGTACTGGATTTTGAAAAAATGTATCGGGAAGGCTGTCGTGGACTGGTATTTGACATTGACAATACGCTGGTTCCGCATGGAGCACCGGCAGATGAGAGAGCAATCTGTCTTTTTGACAGGCTGCGCAGCATCGGGTTTGATACATGCCTGATTTCCAATAATCAGGAACTACGTGTAAAGCCTTTTGCCGAAAAGGTGCAGAGTAAGTATGTGTTTAATGCGCATAAGCCTTCCACGAAGAATTATATAAAAGCCATGGAACTGATGCAAACGGACAGAGGAAACACTGTATTTATCGGAGATCAGCTTTTTACGGATGTGTGGGGAGCGAAGCGTACCGGGATGAAGAGTATTCTGGTGAAGCCAATCAATCCAAAAGAAGAGATCCAGATTGTGCTGAAAAGATATCTGGAGAAGATTGTATTACATTTCTATAAAAAAGAGAACGAAAAGAGAATGTCCTGCAAGTAGGCAGGGCATTTTTTGATAGGAAATTCCGAAGGAACTTCCTATCAAATAAAAGGCACTGCGTGCCGAAAATGTGCACTCGCACGAAGATGAAGAATGTCGCAAGCGACTGCGCTCGGCGCGAAAATGTGCCAAGGCACATTCTTTTTAGTAAAGTAAATAGAAATCCCCCGGTTCTCATAACGAGAACCAGGGGACATCAGGGGAGATACTATATTTACAAAATCTTATAAGTAGTCATGTTTGGCAAGAACATTCAGGATGTTACGTCCTTCTTCTGTACCTTCGATGATACGGCGGGCACGTACACTGTCACCGATGTTCATGATTTCAACATCTTCATCTTCGAATTCTTTACGGACTGCATCGAGGATCGGAGCGTTTGCTCTCATACCAAGACATACAAATCCATAATCAAATAGCATTTCTTCTTCATTTCCTTCTGGCGTTTTAACAAGGAAGGAATCTGCTTTAACTTCAAGAAGAGCAGTATTCGGACACTGTTTTACACCATATTTATCCATCAGTGCAAAGGTTCCGACTTTGGATACCGGATCAATTCCGTTACCGATTACCGGCATCATTTCCACAATGCTTACATCAGCGCCACGTGGAGCAAAGAATTCTACTACGTCAAGACCTACGGCACCGCCACCGATAACAACGACTTTTTTACCTTTCAGATCTTCTGGATATTCCATAACATGGTTGATCATATTTGTAATAGAAGAAACTTTTCCGCCCTCTTTGTCAATATTCTCATGAAGACCCTTGATCGGTGGAAGGAGCGGATTAGAACCGGTAGCATTTACAATAATGTTCGGGTTCATGCTTCTGATCATTTCAATCGTAGCTTCCGTGTTCTTGAAGATGAACAGGTTTTTCAGCTTGCTTGCGCGATGGATCAGATAGTTCGGGAAGTCAGCAAGTCTCTTCTTATCCGGGATCTTGGAGATCAGGGCGGCAAGTCCGCCGAGTTCCGGTTTCTTCTCAATCAGGAAAGTAGTGCATCCAACCTCGGCAGCTGTACATGCAGCTTCCAGTCCGGCAGTACCACCACCGATCACAACAACGTTGCAAGGCTTGTTGATTTTCTGCTTTTTGTAATCTTCGCCGCCATTTACAGACGGGTTAACAGTACAACGGATCGGACGGTTGATTCCGATACGGTGTCCTGCACATCCGATGTTACAAGAAATACATTTACGGATATCACATTCATCACCGAATTCTACTTTATTTACCCATTCCGGATCAGCGATCAGTCCACGTCCCATACCGATCAGGTCAGCATCGCCTCTTGCAAGAATATCTTCAGCAACCTGTGGGTTACGGATGTTACCCATTGTCATACATGGTTTGCCGTAACGTTCTTTTACAGCTTTTGCCATATAAGAACGCCATCCATCCGGAAGGTAATTGGCATCAATCTGGTACTGGATGGATCCGTTCAGACCGGCAGATACGTCGAATACGTCAACTTCTTCCTGGAAGTACTGCAGGTAATCAAGACAGTCATCCAAAGTATTTCCGCCATCCATAAATTCGTCCGCACTGATACGAACAAAGATAGGGAAGAATGGTCCAACCTGTCTTCTAACTTCTTCAATAACAAGTTTTGCAAGTCTTGCACGGTTTTCCAAAGATCCGCCGAATTCGTCTGTTCTCTTATTTGTAAGAGGTGAAAGGAACTGGCTTATAAGGTAAGAATGTCCTGCGTGGATTTCTACAGCGTCAAACCCTGCGATCTGAGCACGTTTTGCGGCTTCACCGTATTTTTTAACAATATGCATGATTTCATCTTTTTCCAGTGGACGCGGAATTTCACCGCCTGCTTTTGAAGGAACATCAGAAGCAGAAACCGGCTGCATATTGATACGTGCTGACTGTGCAGAAGCACCGGCATGATTGATCTGGATTGCAATGCAGGATCCATGTTTGTGTACTGTTTCGCAAAGTTTGAAAAGTCTTGGAATGTAGTTATCCTGATCGATACGAAGCTGTGTGGTTCCGTTAGATCCCTGTGGAGAATCAACGCTGGCGTTCTCTACGATGAGAAGTCCTGTACCGCCTTTTGCACGCTGCTCGTAATAATTGATATGAAGAAAACTCATTTCACCATTCTGTTCACCGTAGTTGGTTCCCATTGGAGTCATGACGATACGGTTCTTGACCGTCATATGTTTGATGGTAAATGGCTCGAAAATGTGTTTGTATTTGCTTTTCATTAGAAATTCCTCCGTAAAAATGACTTAATAATCAAAATAAAATGATGTGAGTATCAAAAGTAAATTTCGCCACTCACTGATGTAATCGGATTGCTCCATTGCTATGCAATTCCTGCAATCCCCAAAAAATCTTAGTTACGCGAGGTTGTCTTATACCGGCTTGGGCGTACCGGTTTTTGTTAAATCCATTATAAACACAAAAAATTGAAAAATACAAATTGAAAATACATAGAAAAATAATAGAATATAACTATAGAAACGGCGAAAAAGATAAAAATAGAATTATACCAGGAAGACAGGAAGTGGAAAAAGATAGACAATTTAAACAAAACTATAGAATAATTAAATAATTTATGCTATGTTTAATATAAGAACAGGAAAGAGGGTGATGGTTTTATGAATCTGAATCAGTTGCATTACTTTGTGACACTAGCACATATAGAACACTATACCAGAGCGGCGGAAATGCTGTCCATTACGCAGCCAAGTCTCAGCCATGCCATCAGTATGCTGGAGCAGGAGCTTGAGACAAACCTGTTTGAAAAAAGAGGGCGTAACGTTGTACTGACAAAGTACGGAAAAGTATTTCTGGAATATGTAGAAGAAGCTTTAAAGATTCTGGACAATGGTGTAAAAAAGACAAGGGCGTTGACAAGTGACACCGGCGGGGTGATCGATCTCGCATATATTTTTACGCTTGGAAGTGTATTTGTTCCACAGCTTGTAGGCGGTTTTTTGAAGGAACACGAAGACTGGGATGTGAATTTCCGTTTTTCTGTCGGAAATACGACAGAGATTATACAGGGGTTGAAAGAGGAGAAGTATGACATCGCTTTCTGCTCGCGAAAAGAAAAAGAATCCGGGATTGATTTTGTACCGATCGCTAAGGAAAAATTGGTTGTTGTTGTTCCAAGAGACCATGAGCTTGCCGGAAGAGGATCTGTTGATCTGAAGGAAACACTTCCTTATCCCCAGGTATATTTCACCAAGAACAGCGGGCTCAGACCGGTGATCGACCAGTTGTTTGAACAGACCGGAGGGACGCCGAAGATAGCATATGAGATTCTGGAAGATGCATCGATGGCAGGTCTTGTGGCAGAAAATTTTGGAATTGCGGTAATGCCGGAGATTCCTATACTTAAAAATCTGAATGTAGATGTACTGGATATTGAGAATCCACCATATGAACGTTATATATATCTGGCGAAGCTGAAGGAAAAATATCTGGCGCCGGTTGTAAAAGAATTTATTGAATATGTAAAAGAAAGCAATGGGAAGGCACTTTAATAGGCCTTCCCATCTCTTTTGACAAACTGGATGAAACGTTTGACAGCGGGAATCTGGTATTTGTCGCGGATGTATCCCATATAAACGGTGTGGGTAAGGTCTGCATCGGCAAGCGGGAGTACGGTTACATTTGCCTGATCAACCGCATCGACCCTGGCAACAAGGGCGATTCCGAAATCTTCGGCAACCAGGGCAGCAATTGCGTTTTCATCCGGACACTCACAGACGATGTTTACCTTCAGCTTCTTTTCTTTATAGAAGTTACGGGTGAAGCCACCGAGTCCGGAATAGCGGTCATACCCGATCAGAGGATAGTCGGTAAGGTCACTGCAACAGACGGATTCCTTCTGGACAAGAGGATGTTCTTTTGGAGTAATTACAACCATATTCTGGTTCAGAATGGGTACAAAGGAAATATCCGGTTCATCCGCAACGAAAGAACCAAAGATCACATCGTGGCGGTCGGATTTGAGCCCCTGGATCATATCTGCAGTGTGCGTTTGGTTAAAATTGAAGGTTACATGCTTGTTGCGGTCTATATCCAGGAAGGATCGCACTGTATGCGGAATATAGTAGTTTGCCAGCGGAAATACATAGGCGATATCAATATGTCCGCCGCTTCCGGCAAGCTGCTTCATCTTATGCTCGGCAATATGTACCTCCTCGAGGATCCGGTTGACATGTTCCAGGAAGGCGCGGCCGGATTTGGTGAGGACAACATTGCGTCCATGATGTTCAAAAAGCATCAGTCCAAGTTCTTCTTCCAGAAGCGACATGGACCGGCTGAGGCTTGGCTGGGAGATCTTAAGTAATTCTGCAGCCTGTCGGAAATGCTGCAGGGTTGCTACTTTTTGGAAATATTCAAGCTGATTTAGCGTCATGGTAAAAAATCCTTTCTATATTATATAAAATAATCATACCATAACTGATGCCAAAAAGCTATCAAAAACACATATAAGATGTATTTGAACTATCAAATGATATCGTCTATAATTTAACTATCAAGAGGTTGTTTAAAAATTAACAAAAATTGGGCAAACGTTAAAAACATTCTCAAAGAACAAAGAAATAAATTTCGATGGAAGAAGAAAAGGAGAACAAATCATGGCAGAGAGAATTACAGGACACACAGAACTTATCGGACTTATGGCTTATCCAATCAGACATTCAAGCTCACCGGCAATGCATAATGAAGCATTTGCTTACCTTGGACTGGATTATGCTTACCTTGCATTTGAAGTTGACAACAGCACACTGGAAGATGCAGTAAAAGGACTTCGTGCTCTGAAAATGGTAGGATCTAACGTGTCTATGCCAAATAAAACAGTTGTTGGACAGTATCTGGACAAATTATCTCCGGCAGCAGAGCTTTGTGGAGCAGTTAACACAATCGTAAATGAAGATGGTGTTTTAACAGGACACATCACAGACGGTATCGGATTCATGCAGGCATTAAAAGATAACGATATCGATGTAATCGGAAAGAAGATGACAATCGCAGGCGCAGGCGGAGCTGCTACAGCAATTGAAATCCAGGCTGCACTTGACGGTGTAAAAGAAATCTCTATTTTCAATATTCATGATAAATTCTGGGCAAACGCTGAAGAAACAGTAAGAAAGATCAATGAAAAGACAAATTGCAAAGCTACTCTTTACGATCTGGATGACAAAGAAAAATTAAGAGAAGAAATGAACGATTCATACATCTTCGTAAACGGAACAGGTGTTGGTATGAAACCACTGGAAGGAATGTCAGTTGTACCGGATAAATCATTCTTCCGTCCGGAACTTATTGTTATTGATGTTCCTTACTCACCACTGGAAACAAAGATGCGTTCTATGGCAAAAGAAGTTGGATGTAAGACAATGAACGGTCTTGGAATGATGTTATTCCAGGGAGCAGCAGCATTCAAACTCTGGACAGGAAAAGAAATGCCGATCGAACACATGAAAGAAGTATTAAACATCAGATACGATGATTAATACCCGGCAGGCTTGTATTGAATTTAAGAAGAAATCGAAAAAATTTGAAAAACAGGAATGTGAGGAAAAGAGATGAATAAGAAATACATACCCAGCGCCCTGATCCTTTATTTAAACTACTTTATCCACGGTGTCGGATGTTCCATCCTTGGACAGGCAGTCATCAAGGAAGCACTTGCCGCTTCCTGGGGCGTAGAAGTTATGGCAATCACTGCAATTTCAGCAGCACTCGGACTTGGACGTCTGATCGCGCTTCCGTTCGCCGGACCGCTTTCTGACAAACTCGGACGTCGTATTTCAACAGCGATCGGTAGTGGATCCTATGCAATCTACCTGATCGGACTTGCACTTGCATTTAATGCAGGAACAAATGGCGGATACCAGATCGCATATATCTGTGCAATCGTTGGTGGTATCGCAAACTCTTTCCTGGATACAGGAATTTACCCGGCTGTTTCAGAAATCATTTACAAAGCACCGGGCGTTGCAACTATGGGGATCAAATTCTTTATTTCTGTATCGCAGATGCTTTTACCGTTCGTACTTGGTGTAACTGTCGCTACAACAGCAACAGGAGCAACCTCTTACAACACACTGTTCTATGCATGTGGAATCGCTTATCTTGTACTTCTGGTACTGGTTATGATCTTCCCACTCCCGGATACAGATCAGAAAGCAGCGGGAAAGAAAGAAGGCCTGATCGACAGCTTAAAGCATACCCATTTCTCTGTAGAATCCATCGCAATGATCCTGATCGGATTCACATGTACAGGTACCTTCCAGTTATGGCTGAACTGTGCACAGAACTTTGCAAAAGAGAATGTTGGCTGGGCTGATCCGTCCATCATGCAGACATACTATTCAGCAGGAACAATGCTTGCACTCGTTGTAACTGCACTTTTAACAAGAAAGATCAAAGACGTAAGATTTATCCTGGGATACCCGGTAATCTGTCTTGTAACAATGATCGCTGTTCTGGTTGGAAAGAGCCAGACACTTATGATTGCAGGTGCATTCCTGATCGGATGGGCAGGAGCAGGCGGACTTCTTCAGATCGCAACTTCTGTATGCAACATGCTTTTCCCGAAGATCAAAGGAACTGTAACAGCACTTGTTATGATCGCATCTTCCCTGTGTAACTACACCATCCTTACAGCAGCATCCAAAATGCAGCCGTCACAGGTTATGGTTATGAATATCGTTCTTACAGCAGTTGGAGTCCTTCTTGGATTATTTGTAAACTTACGTTATACTAAGATGGTAGAACAGGCTCAGGCTGACAACTAGAAAAAGGAGAAAACAGACATGAGTAAATATGTAGAAGTTCGTGGCGTTAAGATCGGTGAAGGAGTACCGAAAATCTGTGTACCGATCGTCGGAAAGACAAAAGAAGAAATTCTTGCAGCAGCAAGATCTTTTGAGAATGTTGCGCTTGATGTTGTAGAATGGCGTGTAGACTGGTTCGAAGGTGTATTTGACTTCGCACAGGTTGAAGATGTATTAAAAGATCTTCGTCCGGCACTTGGCGAAACTCCGATTCTTTTCACATTCCGTACTTCCAAAGAAGGCGGCGAAAAAGCAATCGAAGCTGACGCATATGCAGAGCTGAACAAGAAAGCAGCAGCAACAGGACTGGTTGACCTTGTGGATGTAGAAGCATTTACAGGGGACGAAGTTGTAAAAGATATCATCGAAGGCGCGCATGCACACGGCGTAAAAGTTGTTGCATCCAACCATGACTTCGATAAGACACCGGACAAAGACGATATCGTAGGACGCCTTGTGAAAATGCAGGAACTCGGCGCAGATATCCCGAAAATTGCAGTAATGCCACAGTGCAAAAAGGATGTACTTACACTTCTTGAAGCAACACGTGAAATGGCAGAAGAACATGCAGACCGTCCGATCATTACAATGTCTATGGCAGGTACCGGACTGATCAGTCGCCTGTGCGGTGAAGTATTTGGTTCAGCACTTACTTTCGGGGCAGTAGGAAAAGCTTCTGCACCTGGACAGATGAATGCATCAGATTTAAGAGAAATCCTGACTCTGATCGATAAGAGCATCTAGTGAAGAAACATCCGGAGAAGTCCTGTGGCGGATCCGTTATGTTTAACCTGAATGAAGAGTGAAAAAGGCAGGATAAAGACCCGCAGTCATACCGGGGATTCCGGTGGATTGCGGGCCTTTATCATATTCTTGTTTTGTTAAAAAACTAACCGATTTCTGAAAGTGAAAAAATTATAGAAAATTTTGCTATTTAAAGAGATAAAAGCAAATAGAAAAAATAGACAAATTCTTCGGTAATTGATATCATTTTTGTATGATTACATGAATGGAGGGCAAATGAGAATGAAGAAAACAGTAATCTGGCTGGATAACTATCTGGAAGAATTTTTTATGGTGATAAGCCTGATCCTGATGACAGTGATCATGGGGATCCAGGTGTTTTCCAGATATGTACTCGGCTCAGCGCCGTCCTGGTCGGAGGAGATTACCCGTTACCTGTTTGTATGGTCGGGATTTTTGAGCGTCAGCTATTGCACAAAAAAATGTATTTCCATTAAGATCGAACAGTTTGTGTCAATTTTCCCACGAAGAGGGAAGGCACTTTTTAAATTGGTCAACCATACCTTTGAACTGATGGTATTTCTTTACCTGATACCGTTTGCGTTTAAGTATATGATGTCAGCAGTAGAGAGCGGACAGGTAAGTCCGGCGTGCCACATCCCGATGTATTATGTGCAGGCAGCACCGCTTGTAAGTTTTATCCTGGTAGCGATCCGTATTATCCAGCGGTGGTTTGCAGAATTAAAAGTAGTAAGAGAAAAAGATGAGAAAGGAGAAAAAGCATGCCGGCAGCAGTAGTATTTATCTTATTTGTAATCTGTCTGATCATTGCCATTCCGGTATCGATCGCGCTTACGATCGCTTCGGTTCTTCCGGGTGCTTTTGATCCATCCTTCACAGCCAGCGGACAGTTTGTGATCCGTTCTATGCTGGGAGGAATTGACAGCTTTCCGCTCCTTGCGGTTCCGATGTTCGTACTTTCCGGAATCATCATGGCAAGAGGAGGCATTTCCAAAAAACTATTTGATGTATTTTCCTATTTTCTTGGAAATCTGACAGCGGGTCTGCCGTGTGCGGTCATTGTAACCTGTCTGTTTTATGGTGCAATCTCAGGCTCCGGACCGGCGACGGTTGCAGCAGTCGGAAGTATGACGATCCCGATTCTGATCGAGCTTGGATACGATAAAGATTTTTCCGCGGCGATCGTAGCCGTGGCAGGTGGTCTTGGAGTTATTATTCCACCAAGTATTCCGTTTATCATGTTCGGAAGTGCTTCCGGTGAATCAGTAAGTGACCTGTTTATCGCAGGGATCATTCCGGGACTTCTGATCGGTGGACTTCTGATGGTTTATGCAGTTTATTACTGTAAAAAGAATGGAGAGGACAAAGAAAAGATCCAGAAAGTAGTCGGGGAACTTCATGAGAAAGGACTTCTGAAGGTTTTAAAAGAAAGCTTCTGGGCACTTTTGAGTCCGGTTATCATTTTGGGATGCATCTATTCCGGAATCGCATCGCCGACAGAAGCGGCAGTCATTTCGGTATTTTATGCACTGATCGTCAGCCTGTTTATTTATAAGACGATGACGTTTAAAGATATCTGGCCGGCACTGGTGGAAGGCGTGCGCACCTATGCACCGATCATGTTTATTCTTGCAGCATCGATTGCATTTTCAAGAGTTCTGACTCTGATGCAGATCCCACAGATGGTAAGCACCTGGATCCTGACGCACTTTACCAATAAGATCGTCCTGCTTCTGGTGATCAATGTATTCCTTCTGATCGTGGGAATGGTCATGGATACCACACCGGCAATCCTGATCCTGACACCAATCCTTCTGCCAATCGTAACAGCAGTCGGCATGAATCCGATCCACTTTGGAATCATGATGGTTGTCAACCTTGCAATCGGATTTGTAACACCGCCGATCGGGGTTAACTTATTTGTGGCAAGTTCGCTTACAGATATCCCGATCATGCGGATTTCCAAACATGCGATGCCAATGATCGGCTACTTCCTTGTTGCGCTTTTGTTAATTACATTTATCCCGGCGATCAGCCTGGCACTGATATAGGAGGTAGCAGCATGAAGAAAGCAGTAAGAATGGCGGTAGCGGCAGGAATGTGTGCGGCACTTGCACTCAGTGCGGGGTGTCAGAAAAAGACGGTTGCGGATGATGAAGTACAGCGATATGCATGGCCGCTTGCAACGGCAAGTCCGGAGGATACCGTAACACAGATCTATGCAGAAAAATTTGCGGAAGAAGTAGAAGAATTAAGTGATGGCAAGATGAAGATCCAGGTCTATCCGAACGGTACGATCGGAGGGGACAGAGAGCTTCTGGAGAGCTGTAAGGATGGGGATATTCCGTTTGTGATCCAGAATACCGCACCACAGGTAACTTTCATGCCGGACCTTGCGGTGTTTGATATTCCGTGCCGCTTCAGTACGATTGATGAAGTACGTGAAAAGGTAGATGATCCGGAGTTCTATGGACTTCTGGAGGATGTCTATGAGAATGGTGGATATAAGCTCCTTGGCTATGCAGACCAGGGATTCCGTGTTATGTCAACGAATAAAATGGTCGAATCATTGGCTGATTTTAAAGGACAGAAGATCCGTACCATGGAGAATTCCTACCATATGGATTTCTGGAAAAAACTGAAAGCATCTCCGATACCGATGAGTTTCAGTGAGGTGTATATCGGGCTGCAGCAGGGAACCATTGATGCCCAGGAGAATCCATACGAGGTTATCGTATCCAACAAGCTTTATGAACAGCAGGATTATGTGGTGGAAACCAACCACCTGCCGCATCTGATCTCTCTGATCGTCAGTGATGAATTTTTTCAGGATCTGCCGGAAGATAAGCAGGCAATCCTTGTAGAAGCTGCTGAGATCGCCAAAGAAGAGGCTCGCCAGGCATCGGATGACCGGATTGCAGACAAGATCAAAGTAATTGAGGACAGTGGAACACAGATTGTTACACTTAGTGATGAACTGAGAGCGGAAATCCGTGAGGCAGTGCAGCCGGTTTACGATGAAATCGAGAAAAATGTGGATAAAAAACTCTATAATGCCTATATGAAATAGCAAAAAAATACGGAAAATCAGGGAAATCTGTAATTGATTGAAATTTTTTGTTGAAAAATAGAGTTTTTTATTATAAAATTATAAGTAATGTATATAAAAAGTAAAAGGAATGCCCAAGGGCATATATAAGGAGGATATTACAATGATTTCAGCAGGCGATTTTAGAAATGGTCTTACAGTACTGATCGAAGGTAACATTTATCAGATTCTGGAATTCCAGCATGTAAAACCGGGAAAGGGAGCAGCTTTCGTTAGAACAAAACTTAAAAACATCATCAGTGGTGGTGTAGTAGAAAAGACTTTCCGTCCGACAGAGAAATTCGATACCGCTCATATCGACAGAAAAGATATGCAGTATCTGTATTCTGATGGTGAACTCTATCACTTCATGGATGTTGAGACATTCGACCAGATCGCAGTTGATGGAGATACAGTAGGAGATTCCCTCAAGTTTGTAAAAGAGAACGAGATGGTTAAGGTATGTTCACATGAAGGTAACGTATTTTCTATTGAACCGCCGATCAGTGTGGAACTTGAAGTTACAGAGACAGAGCCGGGCGTAAAAGGTGACACAGCTACAGGTGCTACAAAACCGGCTGTTGTTGAGACAGGAGCAAGTGTTCTCGTACCTCTTTTCGTTAACCAGGGTGACAGAATCAAAATTGATACCCGTACAGGAGAATACAGCTCAAGAGCATAATCCTTTCGTCATAATTCACAAAATTAAGACAGAGATAAAAGCCGAAAGCAGAGGCAGGTCCTCATGCTTTCGGCTTTTTTGCATGTCAATGCCATTTTGGAGGGGAAAAGAATGTTCTTGTAATCTGAAAAAAGGGCAGATATAATTGGCAGTACACACCTGCTTGAATGCAGGTGATATTCAAATCATAAGCTGCCTTAAGATGGCAGAAAAGGTTCTTTGCGGCGCATGGCTTTCTGGAAGGAGAACGGATGAATTATACAGAATTTATGAATGCTATGTTATGCGAGATCAGAGGACAGGTAGATGCGCAGGTGAGGACGGAGTTGTACACCGTGACGAAGAATAATGGAACCAGAAGAACAGGGATTCTTTTTAAGCAGGAGGACAGCAACCTTGCACCGACGATCTATCTGGAGGAATTTTACCAGAAGTACCTGAAGGGGCAGCAGGTACCGGATCTGGCAGATTCCATTTGCAGTATTTATCAGGAGATACGGGTGAAGAAGACCTGTGATTGTCAGAATCTGTTTGATTTTAATCATGTAAAAGATCATATCGTGTACAAACTGATCCGGCGGGATGCCAACGAAGAACTGTTAAAGCAGATTCCTTATGAGCCGTTCCTGGATCTGGCAGTGGTCTATTATATCCAGATAGACAACACACGCTTTGGCTCGGCGGCGATCCAGATCCGCAACGAGCATCTGCGGTACTGGCGTGTGGAAAAGGAAGAAATCCGCCGTCTTGCCGAGAAGAATACACCGCGGATCTATCCGGTGCAGATCCGGCAGATTGTGCGCTTTATGTATGTGGCGACGAACGAGCAGTGCAGTCTGGGGGCAGCAGTGATGCGGTATCCGGATTTCCGGGAAAAGGTCAGGGGGATGATCAGAGGGGATTTCTATATCCTGCCAAGCAGTATCCATGAAGTGATACTGGTGCCGGAAAGCTTTGGACTGGAGCCGGAGCGGATGCAGGAAATGGTAAAAGAGATCAATCAGACCGGAGTGGCACCGGAGGAAGTGCTTTCGGATTCCGTGTATTACTTTGATGGGGAGGAGATTCGGATCGTGGCGAAGTAGGGATAGATTATAAACGTGTATAGAGTAGGGAAAATTGACAGGAAATTAAGGAAGTTAAAGAAGTATTTAAAATGGTTTTACGTTTGATTACATCAAAGGATAATCTGGACTACAAAAATTCAATTATCACATTTATGAAAATAGATGATAAGGAATGGAACAGGCTGCTGCGCAACAAGAAAATTCTTTACAAAAGAGAATAATATTGATATACTGAATGTAGAGAAAAATTCATTCATATGATTATCTAAGGTGGAAGATTTCGTGCGATCCACACGCCGATGGTATAGACAGGGGAAACCTGAGAGATGCAGGAGAAGCGCACGCCTGCTGGATAATCATTTGAAGAAGACTTAAAGAGGTGTCGCAGGTTTGCGGCACCTTTTTGTGTATACGATGAGCCAAGTGCAGATTTGTGCTTGCACAAGAATCTGTATTTTGCGAATGTACATCACCTGGCTGTTAAGCGAAATGGTGAACAAAGTATACGAATCAAGTAGGAGTCAGCTTACGTAATCATACAATAGAAATAAAGAAAGGAATTCCGAGCATGAACACAGAAATTTTAGTAATTGAAGATGACGACCTGGTAAGACAGGGAATCGTAGACATCCTGGAACTAAAGGGATGGAATGCGGTTGCAGCGAAGTCTTGTAGCGAAGCACTCGTAAGGATTCGAGGAGAAGAATATATGCTGTATGTACTGGATATGAAGCTGCCAGACGGGAACGGAATCATGCTCTGCAGGGAGATCCGCAGATATACAGACAATCCCATTCTTTTCTTATCAGCCTATGACAGTGAAGAATTTATCGTAGAAGGATTTGAAGCGGGAGCAAATGACTATGTGATCAAGCCTTTCCGCACATTTGAATTTATTGCGAGAATCAAGGCTTTGCTGCGACGTACCGGTATGCAAAACGGCAAGAAAGTGAAAAAAGGAATCAAAAGCGGAGAATATGAACTGGATTTGCAGAAGCAGATTTTGCAGAAGGATGGTGTCCGAATCGATCTTACAAGGACCGAATATCAGATTCTGTGCAGCCTTCTTGCAAACGCACCGAATCTTGTTGCGAGGGAGTTCCTGTTGGACACTATCTGGGATTTTAATGAAAATTATATCGATGACAATACCTTGTCTGTACATATGAACCGGCTGAGAAAGAAGCTGACTGCAGAAAATGAGCAGGATCCGATTGAGACAAAGCGTGGAGTTGGTTATGCATGGACGCTGAAAGCTGAGGATGTGTATGATGAGATCTGAGAGAAAGACGGAGAAATGGAGAATACCGGGAAAATGGACTCTGATTTTTCTTTTGATATTGCTGGCTTTTTATGGATACCAGAATATTCTTGCAGAAAATTATGAAAGACAGGTTGTTTCCTGGATCGGACAGACAGAAAAAGACAGAACGGTTTCTGCCTTTACAGAACCGGATGAAGAAGCATATCAGAAGGGCTGCGAGGCATTGAAAGAGGCAGGGTATGAAGAGACAGGAAAAATCTGGCTGGAAAAGAGAATCCGAAGTTACGGAATAGGTGTGTTTGTGGCTGCGATCGGCATCATCTGCATTGTTGGTCTGCTGACAGAACTGCACATGGAGAAAAGACGGAAAAAAGCACTGGATAATCAATTGGCAGAAAAAGACAGGAAACTGGAAGCAAAGCTGGCGGAAGAAAAAGAATTTCTGCATCGTGACCGGCAGAAAATGGGAACTTACATGGAAAATATTTCCCATCAGCTAAAAACACCGATCGCGGGAACACTTCTGAATCTGGAGGTGCTTCTTGTGACAGAAGAGGATGAAAAACGGTATCAGAAGCTGGAAGACTGTGTGAAAAAGGTGCAATGGATGTCCGATATGACGATCGTGCTTCTTAGGCTTGCGCAGATTGATTCCGGGAAAATCTGGATGAAGCGGAAAAAAGAAAATCTGACCGGACTGATCGAAGAATGCATAGATAGAGAACAGCCTTTAGCGGAAGAAAAAGGAGTTGGATTTGAAATGGATGTTCCAAAAGAATGCCTGCTTTCCTGCGACGGATTCTGGCTGAAAGAGGCAATGGAAAATGTACTGAAAAATGCCGTAGAATATGCAGATACAGGAAGCCTGATTCAGATTCTGATGAAAGAAGATACGGACTATTATAAGCTGTATATCACCAATCGGGGAAAACAGATTGAAGAAGAGAAAAGAGAGCTGATTTTTGACCGTTTCTACCAGATGGAACAGGGAAGTGGAATCGGAATTGGTCTGCATCTGGCAAGGGAAATTGTCACGCTCCATCAGGGAACACTGAAGGTTGTGGATCGAAGCGGCTTGGAGGAGGCGACAACCTTCCAGTTTATACTGCCGAAGATGATTGCAAAAGATCATGCACAGGAAGAAATAAATCTTACGATTTCGTAAGATTAGGGTAAGTGAATCGAAAGACTGATCTGATATAGTAAGACTAACAAATGAAGGAGGTGGCAGAAGATGAAAACCGTAATCAGACTGGACAAGGTAAGCAAAAGCTATACCCTTGGTGAAAAGAAAATCACAGCATTAAAGGAGTTTTCTTTTGAAGTGAAAAGCGGTGAATTTGTGGCAGTGATGGGACGAAGCGGATCCGGGAAATCTACTTTTCTTAAGATTGCAGGAACACTGGAAAAGCCAGATACCGGAGCAGTCTTCCTGAATGGAATACAGATTAACGGGCTTTCCCAAAAGAAGATCTGCAAGATCCGGCAGAAGAAAATCGGGTTTATTTTCCAACAGTATCAGTTACTGCCGGAGTATACGATCTGGGATAATGTATGCATGCCGCTTTATATCGCGCATACGGTACCGGATAAAGCTTATATCCGACAGCTTCTTGAAAAGGTCGGATTATGGGACAGGAACGGAGATTATCCGGATCAGTTATCTGGTGGAGAGCAGCAGAGAGTGGCAATTGCCCGTGCAATGGCAGCAAAGCCGGGAGTGATCCTTGCGGATGAACCGACCGGGAATCTGGACTATCAGACCGGACAGGAGATCATGAAACTGATCTGCGCATCCAGAGAGCTTTACCGTCAGACAATTGTCATGGTGACACATGATATGGACAGTGCCAATTATGCGGACAGGATTGTGTATATGGAAGATGGTGCATTGCGATGAAAAGACATGGAATTGAACGGGAACTCAGTATAAAAAGAATCCGCAGCCAGAAGAAATATAGTATCCTGATAGTCTCAATCCTGCTTCTTACCTGCACACTGATTCAGATTGGTTTTCAGATGTCGGAAGGACTGAAAGCCGCATATATCGAGAATCGTAAAGCAGTATATGGGGAGTGGGAACAGGTATTTGTGGATATGGATGAAAGCTCGGTAAAAGTAGCAGAAGAGAATCCATTTCTTGCACAGACCGGGAAAATAAGTATCTATGGGGCGATCGCCGGAGATTATCTGGAAAACCGTCAGATGAATATCGGGACAATGGACGAGACGGCGTGGAAGCTTGGCAGACTGGAAATGAAAGAAGGACGCCTGCCGGAAAATGAGCATGAGATCGTACTGGAATACAGTACACTTCGCTCACTTGGATATGAGGAGATGCTTGGAAAAGAGATTACACTGGATATTACACCGGCGCTTTCCATTCTGGAGCAGGGGGAATCAAAAAGCTATTCGTATACTTTATGCGGGATCCTAAAAGATTATCAGATAAACTGGGAAATCTGCAACCGGCATCGGTTTCCAACTGGAATTGTGACACAGGAAGGCGGGAACAGGATCGGCTCTGTTCAGGATATGCATATGCTTGTAAAAGCGAAAGAAGGCAGTGAAAGTGTTTATAAAGATCTGAAAGACAGCGAAGAATTTACCTGCGGCATGGATGACAATGTGGAACAGGACAAACTTTCTGATGTAAGTCTTCCGTATATGGATTTTCTGGAAAATATCCGTTTGCTGATTGGTGGTGCGTCGATCTGTATCTTGTTTCTTACGGTATCGCGTTCGATTATCTCAAGAGAACAGTTCTGGAGGTTCCTGGATGCACTTGGAATGAGAAGAGGGCAGATGTACCAGATTATTTTCTGGGAAGCAGTTCTGTTTGGTGCAGGAGCTGTTATTGTTGGAAATCTTGCAGGGATTGGGATTTACCAGCTGGTTATCCCTGCTTTTGAAAAGATAACCGAGCAGACATTACCACAGGCGATTGCAGGGGAAGGAGTCCTTTTTGGAACTGGCTTCAGTATCTTATGTATTGCTGCAAGTTATGGACTCAGTGCAGTACAGCTTCGCATACTTCTGAAAGAAAAAAAGAAGAAAGTTCAGAAAAGAAGGGGAAAGTACAGGAAGATCGTCCGGTTCGCGCCGGGAAGAGTTTTACTTCATAAATGGCAGATGCATCGTGTGCGTAAGAGTGTAGAAATTGTTCTTCTGGCAAGTGCTTTGCTGATCGTGGGATTTGGAAAGATGGAAATATCAACCAGACAGGAAGAACTGAAAGTATATCAAAGGCTGACAGGAAATGGATACTATTTGAGTACAATGGAGATTACGAATTCTCCGGGAATTTCCAGGCAGACAGTTGATAAACTGGAACAGGTTGCCGGAGTAACTTCTGTAGAACAATATCATAACAATGAAAAAGAGGAGTTCTGGATTGATCTGTCAGAATATGTTGAAAGCGAGTATTTTCAGAAAGTAGTCGAAACATTGGTGGCATATCTGAATGAGACATCAATAAAGGAAAAGATATCTATTGAGAAAGTAAGATTGTCTTTGCTTACAATAGACAGATGGCAGGATATACAGCGTTTTCTGAGAAATCTGGATGAAGGCAGCCTGACAAAAGAAGAATTTGAACAGGGAGATTTTTGCATTCTGGATCTTACAGAGTTGCAGGAATATGACGGAAAATATCTGAGTGCATTCAGCCCGGACGGACAAGGAATATCAGAAGATACGGTACAGGTTGGTGATGAACTTCCGGTTTATACATTGAATGAGAATGGAAGTAGAAACGAAAATCCGATTTCAGTAACAGCGATTTTACGTGGCATGAAGGAAGAAGATGTGCGGAATCCACAGATAGGTGGATCTGGTATATCGATGATTGTTGGAAAGAATTTCTGGAAGAAATTTGGGAAAAGCAGAATTATGGAATATGATCAGATCGTAAAAATTCTGGTATCGGATGATGCGGATGCGTATGATACGGAAGGGCATATTCTAAGTATTTTAAAACAGGGAACAGCTGTAAATGTGCAGAATAACCATGAAGAGTATAAGAAAATACGTCAGGAATTATATTCCTTTATAGGAATGTACAGCATTTTTGCAGTGTTTTACATGATTCTGATTTCCATAGTTTTGTATCAGATGTTTCTTGCGGAGAAGCAGGAAGAAAAAAGAGAAGGGGAAATCTTACAGTCACTTGGAATGGAAGAAAAGTTCCTGAAGAAAATGCATCGGATAGAAGTTCTTTGGATGACGGGATGCGCAGGAGTGATTGGAGTTCTTACGTTATGGGGTGCTTGCCGACTGATATAGAGGAGGCTTCAAGATGAAGAAAACCTATATCCTATATTGCTGCATAATCAGCGTTATTCTAATGCCGTTCAAATGGTTTGCACCGGAGAACATGACGGATTCAGGTGGGAATTGGATTAGTGGCAATAAAAAAGACTGTCAAGCCATAAAAGCTTCACAGTCTTTTCACGTCCCTGATCAGAATCGAACTGACGCACCCGCCTCCGGAGGGCGGTGCTCTATCCACTGAGCTACAAGGACATTTACTAATATAGCACTTGCCCAGAAAAAAATCAAGAAGAAATTTCGAACAGGACAAGTAAAACGGGATGAACAGAATAGCAGCCGAAATACCATTTGAAAGTGATTTAATACACAGAGGGGGCATCAGCAAAAAGCAATTTTAATGCAGAAAAAGAATAAATAATCGCTTCGACAAAACAAGTCAAAACAAGTCTTTCTTCGCTATTGACGTAAAAGCGGGCATTGCGTATGATAGGTGGCAAAGGAGGAAATGCCATGTCGGAAGAAAAAAGGATGCCCGTCCTTACAGGCCAAAAGAAGCAAATTTTCTACACTGGTCTTGTGTATCTGCTGGTCTGCTTTATGACGGCGGGAGTCACCGTTTTTCTTACGAAAGAGAAAAAAGATGAGGTAAAAGAAGTAAGTGCAGTTGTTACAGAAGAGCCAAAAGTAAATACCGGATACGCAGCGATGGAAGCCAATCCACTTCTGGAGAACCGGGACGAAGAGCTTGCGGATGCAGTAGAAGCATACTATCAGGAACTTTCCGGAAAAGAAGCCTATGCCGAAGCATACGATGGGATTGCGATTTACACGAAAGACGGCAAAGCAAAAGGCAGCAGGATCCTGTATGTACGGTACAATATGAAGATCCGTGGAATTTACACTGAAGTACCGGGACTTGAAACCTTATATGCGGTCAAGGACAAAGATGGAAAATTCGATATTCAGGCAGAGATTTCTGACGAGCAGATTCAGACGATAATTGAAGAAGTTTCCGCACAGACAGATGTGCAGGAGCTGTTTGCACAGGTAGAAGCGGATTATGAACAGGCACTTGGTTCAGATGCAATGCTCGCACAGGCGGTGGAAGATCTGAAAAATGCAGTGGATCAGTAACACTGTAAATACAGCGAGCCAGTAACGTCTGAAAAAAGCGGTAAAGTCTATGAAAAAATGTTGTGCGTCAGCAGAAGTGGATGCTGTCTTGCTAAAAATTCATAAAGAATGCAGAATTTCAGGCAACATCCAGTCTCCGGATTGCGATTTTCTATTGCGCTTACATAAGGATTCAGATATAATAAATAAAGCGGCGCAGGCAAAGAGTCTGCGCTAACGTTTATGATGAAAAAGAGAGGAACGATCGATACTATGAAGAAGATCCTGGATCTGATTACAGAAGAAATGGAACAGGCATTTGCAGATGCCGGATACGAGAAAGAACTGGCGCGTGTTACACTTTCTAACCGCCCGGATTTATGTGAATATCAGTGCAACGGTGCGATGGCAGGTGCAAAAAAGTACCACAAAGCACCGATCATGATCGCAGAAGAAGTTGTGGCAAAGATTCCGGAGAACGGATATATCAGCGGAGCAGAAGCAGTTAAGCCAGGTTTCATCAACCTGAAGACCAACCCGGCAGCAGTCGCAGATTATCTGAACCAGATGGAAGCAGACGAAAAGCTTGGCGTGGAAGAAGTAGAAAATCCAAAGACAATCGTCATTGATTATGGCGGACCGAACGTGGCAAAACCGCTTCACGTTGGACATCTCCGCTCCGCGATCATCGGAGAAAGCGTAAAGAGGATCACCCGTTTTATGGGCAATAAAGTAATTGGTGATATCCACCTTGGAGACTGGGGATATCAGATGGGACTGATCATCACAGAACTGAAGAAACGCCAGCCGGATCTTCCGTATTTTGATGATAACTTCATCGGAGAATATCCAAAAGAAGCACCGTTTACCATCAGTGACCTGGAGGAAATCTATCCGGCAGCGTCCGCTTATGCAAAAGAGCATGATGATTACAGAGAAGAAGCATTGGATGCGACCTTCCAGCTGCAGAGCGGAAAGCGCGGTTACCGTGCAATCTGGGATCATATTATGAATGTGTCTGTGACAGACTTAAAGAAAAACTATGCGAACCTGAATGTCGAATTTGACCTCTGGAAAGGGGAATCTGACGCACAGAGATACATTCCGGATATGGTGGAAAGGCTGAAGAAGGAAGGATATGCGCATATTGATAACGGAGCACTCGTGGTAGATGTCAAAGAAGAGACCGATACCAAAGAGATCCCACCGTGTATGATCCTGAAGTCCGACGGTGCAGCACTTTATGATACCACAGACCTTGCAACACTGGTAGAGCGTGAAGAACTGTTCCAGCCGAACGAAGTCATCTATGTAGTTGACAAGCGTCAGGAACTGCATTTTGTACAGGTATTCCGCTGCGCAAAGAAGACCGGCATTGTAAAAGAGGATACAAAACTTACTTTCCTTGGATTTGGTACGATGAACGGAAAAGACGGAAAACCGTTCAAGACCAGAGAAGGCGGCGTTATGCGTCTTGAGAACCTGATCCGCGAGATTACAGAAAAGATGTATGAAAAGATCACAGAGAACCGTACAGTATCGGAAGAGGAGGCAAAAGCAACAGCGAAGATGGTCGGAATGGCTGCGATCAAATACGGAGACCTCTCCAACCAGGCAGCAAAAGACTATGTATTCGATGTAGACAGATTCACTTCTTTTGAAGGAAATACAGGTCCGTACATCCTGTACACCATCGTTCGTATCAAATCAATCCTGAACAAGTACAAAGAATCAGGAAAGAGTATGGACGATATCAAGATCCTTCCGGCTACAAGTGAGAGCGAAAAGGCTCTGATGCTGGAAGCTGCGAAGTTTGGCAGTGTGATGGAGAATGTATACGAAGAACTTGCACCACACAAGATTTGCGCATATATTTATGATCTTGCAAATGCATTTAACCGTTTCTACCATGAGACAAAGATCCTGGCAGAAGAGGATGAACAGAAGCAGAAGAGCTACATTGCCCTTCTCACGCTTACAAGAGACATTCTGACAACCTGCATCGATCTGCTTGGATTTGAAGCACCGGAGAGAATGTAAAAAAGCAGAAGCATCAGAAGTAATGACAATACGATAAAGAGGCGAGGACATATGACAGAGAAATTGTTTTACACAGACAGTCACCAGCAGGAATTTACTGCGGAGGTTGTGTCCTGCCGCCCGTGTGATAACGGATATGAGGCAGTTCTTTCAAGAACTGCCTTTTTTCCAGAAGGCGGCGGTCAGGCAGCAGATACCGGAGTGATTGACGGGATCAGAGTATATGATGTACAGGAAAAAGGAGAACAGATCTTCCACTATCTGGAAGGAGAACTGGAAGAAGGAAAGACCGTGACCGGTCAGATCGACTGGGACAAACGTTTTTCACGGATGCAGCAGCACAGCGGAGAACATATCGTATCGGGAATCGTTCATGCACGTTTTGGATATGATAATGTGGGATTCCATTTGAATGATGAGCTGTGCACTCTGGACTTAAGTGGTCCGCTCACGAAGGAAGAGCTCCGTGAGGTAGAGGATGCGGCAAATGAAGCGGTATTTGCAAATGTACCGGTTCGGGTGAGTTATCCGTCCAAAGAAGAATTGAAGACGCTGGATTACCGCAGTAAAATTGAGATTGACGGACAGGTGCGTATCGTGACGATACCGGGATATGACGTGTGTGCCTGTTGTGCACCACATGTGAATTTTACCGGAGAGATCGGTCTTGTCAAACTGGTGCAGAGTCAGAATTATAAAAGCGGCATCCGGATCACTATGCTGTGCGGAAGAAGGGCCCTGAAGGATTATCAGCAGAAAGAAGAAAGTGTGAAGGCGATCATGGGAAGCCTTTCAGCGAAGGAAGAATTGATTGCTGAGGCAGTTGAACGCGTAAAAGAGGAATGTACACAGCTGAAGAGTGAACTTGCAGAGACAAGATATCAGATTCTTGAAGCACAGGCAGAAAAAATTCCGGATGGACAGAAAAAGGTCTGTATTTTTGATAGCAAATTAAGTGGGAATGAACCACGTGAGCTTATGAACCTTGTACTGAAAAAAGGAACAGAAGTATGTGCGGTATTTGCAGGAAACGAAGAGAGTGGATATCGTTATGTGATCGGCAGTGAGACAGAGGATGTGCGCCCGTACAGCAAGATCCTCAAAGAACAGTTTGACGGAAGAGGCGGTGGAAAACCGGTCATGGTACAGGGTTCTGTAAATGGAAGTGAAGAGGCAATCCGAAAAGTTTTTGAGTAAGAGAAGGCGGAGATGAAGAATGCGAGACAGGAAAACAGGGAGAATTATCTGGTATTTGTTCAGTGCGGTTCTGATCAAATGGGGCGTTGAGATTGCAGTCGCTACATTTGCCCTTTCCTGTGGTCTGCACAGCAACATGGGAATCGGGGCGATATCTTCGATCATTACGATTCCGATGATTGGGTGGATCTACAGGAAGGATCAGGGACGTTACGAAAAAGAGCAGGAATCCTGGTGGAAATATAAAGCCGCTTCCGGATACGGAATGTGGTTTGTCATGCTTCTTGGCGCAGTGACTGCATGTGTGGCAATGAATGATATTGTCATGTTGATGAATATGCAGAAGATCAGCAGAGTTTACCAGAGCATGGAGCAGACAATCTACAGTGCGCCACGCTGGCTTCAGATGGTGGGAGCCGGAATGCTGGCTCCGATTGCGGAAGAACTTGTTTATCGGGGCATGATCTATCGGCGGATGAGAGAGAGCCTCACAGCCATGCAGGCAGGTGTGTTTGTGTCAATCCTGTTTGGAGTGGGGCATGGTAATCTGCCACAGGGACTTTACGCGATGGTACTTGGATTTCTGCTTGCCGGTATTTATGAGAAATTCCGGAATATTGCAGCTCCAGTCCTGTTCCATATTGTTGTGAATATTACGTCATTATTGCTTTCGTGGTATGGAGGCTTTGAATGGATTCTGGGAACAGAGGGAAAAGCAGTTGGAATTACTGTACTGGCTACGTTGATTACTGTTATAATTTATGTAAAAATAAAAAATATAAGACAGGAAATACGATAATTAACTGAAAAATACTGGAAAAGTTCGCGAAATAAATAATATCTGACAATTTCTGTATAATTAGGGGTTTACTTTTGCAGACAAATGCTGTATAGTGTTAAATCATAAAAGCAACAACAAAACCGTTTTACAGAAAGGGCAGGTTATATGAGCGTAATACAACAAAATACAGAACAAGGCTTATACAGCCCTGATTTTGAGCATGACAACTGCGGTATCGGAGCTGTTGTGAACATCAAAGGGCAAAAGAGTCATGATACAGTCGCAAATGCGCTGAAAATCGTAGAAAATCTTGAACATAGAGCTGGCAAGGATGCCGAAGGGAAGACAGGAGACGGTGTAGGAATACTGTTACAGATTTCGCACAAGTTCTTTACAAATGTCTGTCGTCCCCTCGGCATCTTTTTAGGTTCTGAGAGAGATTACGGTGTGGGAATGTTTTTCTTCCCACAGGACGAACTGAAAAGGAATCAGGCAAAAAATATTTTCGAAGTCATTGTCGAAAAAGAAGGACTGAAATTTCTTGGATGGAGGGAAGTGCCGATCCGTAAAGAGATCCTTGGAAAGAAAGCACTCGAATGCATGCCGTGCATTCTGCAGGGATTTATCGAACGACCGAAAAAAGTAAAACAAGGACTGGATTTTGACCGCAGACTTTATGTGGTAAGAAGAGTCTTTGAACAGAGCAGTGATGATACCTATGTAGCATCCCTGTCAAGCAGAACCATCGTGTACAAAGGAATGTTCCTTGTAAAACAGCTCCGGATGTTCTTTGAAGATCTGCAGAACCCGGATTATGAATCTGCAATTGCAGTTGTACATTCCAGATTCAGTACAAACACTACTCCAAGCTGGGAAAGAGCACATCCGAACCGTTTCATCGTACATAACGGAGAAATCAATACCATTCGTGGCAATGCAGATAAGATGCGGGCCAGAGAGGAAAACATGGAATCCGAGCATTTGGAAGGAGAGCTTTATAAAGTCCTTCCGGCAATCAATACCGCAGGTTCCGATTCTGCCATGCTGGATAACACGCTGGAATTTATGGTGATGAGTGGTATGCCGCTTCCGTTGGCAGTTATGATCACTATTCCGGAACCATGGGCACAGAATGCAACGATGTCACAGAAAATCAAGGATTTCTATCAGTATTACGCAACGATGATGGAGCCATGGGACGGACCGGCATCCATCCTGTTCTCAGATGGAGATATTTTAGGAGCCGTACTTGACCGAAATGGACTCAGACCTTCCAGATATTACATCACAGATGATGACACACTGATCCTTTCTTCTGAGGTTGGTGTTCTGGATATCCCGCCGGAGAAGATCGTAGTCAAAGAAAGAATCCATCCAGGTAAGATGCTTCTTGTTGATACCGTTCAGGGGCGTGTCATCGACGACCAGGAACTGAAAGAAGAATATGCGGCAAGACAGCCTTATGGCGAATGGTTGAACAGTCAGTTGGTCAATTTAAGCGATTTAAAGATCCCGAATCAGAAAGTACCGCAGTATTCTAGAGAAGAATGCCAGAGACTGCAGAAAGCATTTGGATATTCTTACGAAGAAGTGAAGACTTCTATTTTAAATATGGCAATGAATGGAAGCGAAGGAATCGGAGCCATGGGTATCGATGCACCACTTGCCGTTCTTTCTGAGCAGCATCAGTCTCTGTTTGGATATTTTAAACAGTTATTTGCACAGGTAACGAACCCGCCGATCGACGCGATCCGTGAAAAAATCGTGACTTCGACAACGGTATATGTCGGAGAAGAAGGAAACCTTTTGGAACAGAAAGAGGAAAACTGTCATGTACTGAAGATCAATGATCCGATCCTGACAGATACCGATCTCCTGAAGATCCGTAACATGAAAGTCGACGGTTTCCGTGTGGCAGAAATTTCTACTACTTATTATAAAAACTCCAGCCTGGAAAAAGCGATCGATTATCTGTTTATCCAGGTAGACCGTGCAATCCGTGAAGGCATGAATATCCTGATCTTAAGTGACAGAGGTGTGGATGAATATCATATTGCGATCCCGTCTCTGCTTGCAACCTCAGCGGTTCATCAGCATCTGGTAAGAACTAAGAGAAGAACAGAGGTTGCCATGATCCTTGAGACCGGAGAACCAAGAGAAGTACATCATTTCGCAACGCTTTTGGGATATGGTGCATCTGCGATCAACCCGTATCTTGCACATGAATCGATCAAACAGCTGATCGATACAGATATGCTTCAGAAAGATTATTATGCAGCAGTCAATGACTATAATGAAGCTGTTATAAGCGGAATTGTCAAAATTGCATCGAAGATGGGAATTTCCACGATCCAGTCTTATCAGGGATCCATGATCTTTGAAGCGATTGGATTAAAACCGGAATTCATTGAAAAATATTTCACCGGAACTGTCAGCCGTGTCGGTGGTATCGGACTGGAAGAAATTGCAAAAGATTATATGGCAAGACATTCCGAGGCCTTTGATCCGCTGGGACTTTCCGTAGATCTGACGTTGAACAGTGTGGGACAGCACAAGTCGAAGAGCGGTGGTGAAAAGCATCTGTACAACCCGAGAACGATCCATATGCTCCAGCAGTCTACAAGGCGCGGGGATTATGAAATGTTCAAGCAGTACACGCAGATGGTTGATGAAGAATCCAAAGGAATCACACTCCGTGGACAGGTGGACTTCAATTATCCAAAGAAAGGAGTTCCGCTTTCAGAAGTAGAGAGTGTGGATTCGATCGTGACCAGATTCAAGACCGGTGCAATGTCTTACGGATCAATTTCAAAGGAAGCACACGAAACCCTTGCCCTTGCAATGAATGCACTGCACGGTAAGTCAAACTCCGGTGAAGGCGGAGAGGATATCGAGCGCCTTGGAACCGACAGAGGCTCTGCGATCAAACAGGTTGCCAGTGGACGTTTTGGTGTTACAAGCAGATATCTTGTCAGTGCAAAAGAGATCCAGATCAAGATGGCGCAGGGAGCAAAACCTGGAGAAGGTGGCCATCTGCCAGGTGGAAAGGTTTACCCTTGGGTAGCAAAAACCAGACATTCTACGCCGGGTGTGGGACTGATCTCACCGCCGCCGCATCACGATATTTACTCGATCGAAGATCTGGCACAGCTGATCTATGACTGTAAAAATGCAAACAAGGATGCAAGAATTTCTGTGAAACTGGTATCTGAAGCCGGTGTCGGAACGGTTGCAGCGGGTGTTGCAAAAGCAGGAGCCGGACTGGTTCTGATCTCCGGTTATGACGGAGGTACAGGAGCAGCACCGAGAAGTTCTATCCATAATACCGGACTTCCGTGGGAGCTTGGACTTTCTGAAACACATCAGACACTGATCCAGAACGGACTGAGAGAGAGAGTCCGTATCGAGACAGACGGTAAGCTGATGAGTGGCCGTGATGTGGCGATCGCAGCACTTCTCGGTGCAGAGGAATTTGGATTTGCGACGGCACCGCTTGTAACCATGGGGTGCGTAATGATGCGTGTATGTAACCTGGATACCTGCCCGGTCGGAATTGCAACCCAGAATCCGGAACTGAGAAAGAGATTTGCCGGAAAACCAGAATATGTCATCAATTTCATGCGTTTTATCGCGGAAGAATTAAGAGAATATATGGCAAAACTTGGCATTCGTACTGTGGATGAACTGGTGGGAAGGACAGACCTTCTGAAAGTGAGAGATGTGCCGACATCCAAACGTGCCGCAACACTGGATCTTTCCAGAATCCTCAATAATCCGTATGCAAAAGAGAAGAAAGGCATGATCTTCAATCCGAAGAAAGTCTTTGATTTTGAACTAAATAAAACACTGGATGAAAGAGTTCTGGTAAAGGAACTTCTTCCGTCACTGGAAAAGAAACAGAAGAGAATCCTGGAGCTGGATGTAAAAAATACAGACCGTACATTCGGCACAATCTTCGGTTCTGAGATTACAAGACGTTATCCGGACGGACTGGAAGAAGACAGCTATGTGCTGAAATGTAAGGGCGCAGGCGGACAGTCATTCGGAGCATTTATACCAAAAGGTCTGACACTGGAACTGACCGGTGACAGCAATGATTATTTTGGAAAAGGACTTTCCGGTGGTAAACTGATCGTTTATCCGCCGACTGGTGTGAAATTCAAAGCTGATGAAAATATTATTATCGGTAATGTAGCGCTTTATGGTGCAACAAGCGGAAAAGCCTATATCAATGGTGTGGCAGGAGAACGTTTCTGTGTCCGTAACTCCGGAGCAACAGCAGTTGTAGAAGGGGTCGGTGATCATGGATGCGAATATATGACTGGTGGACGAGTTGCAATTCTTGGCAAAACTGGAAAGAACTTTGCAGCAGGTATGAGTGGCGGCGTTGCCTACGTTCTGGATATGGACAGTGATCTTTATACAAAAGTCAACAAACAGATGGTTAATATCGAAAAAGTAACATCCAAGTTCGATGTATCTGAATTAAAAGGTATGATCGAAGAACATGTAGCAGCAACCAATTCTGAGACAGGAAAAGAAATCCTGGATCATTTCAAAGAATACCTGCCGAAGTTCAAGAAGATCATTCCACGTGATTACGAGAGAATGCTGACCCGCATTCTTCAGCTGGAGGAAAAAGGTCTCAGCAGCGAACAGGCAAAAACCGAAGCATTTTATGCGATCAAAGAAGGAAGATAGGAGACCAAAAACGTGGGAAAAGCAACAGGATTTATGGATTATGACAGATGCGATGCAGAGTGCGAATCTCCAAAAGAGAGAATTAAGCATTTCCGGGAATTCCACACGCCTCTGTCAAAAGAAGAGCAGGAAATACAGGGCGCCAGATGTATGGCATGCGGCGTCCCGTTCTGCCAGGCGGGACAGATGATCGCAGGGATGGCAAGCGGCTGTCCTCTGCATAATCTGGTGCCGGAGTGGAATGACCTGATTTATCACGGCAACTGGGAAGAGGCATATTACCGGCTGAAAAAGACAAACAATTTTCCAGAATTTACTTCCAGGGTATGCCCGGGACTTTGTGAGGCGGCATGTACCTGCAACCTGCACGGAAGCCCGGTGACGACTAAAGCAAATGAATATGGGATTATTGAAAATGCTTACGAAAAGGGATATGCAAAAGCATGTCCGCCGAAAGCGCGTACCGGCAAAAAGATAGCGATAATCGGTTCCGGACCTTCCGGTCTCACAGTCGCAGATCAGTTAAATAAACGAGGACATCTGGTAACAGTATTTGAGCGGGAAGATAAGCCGGGTGGACTTCTCCGCTATGGAATCCCGAATATGAAGTTGGAAAAACAGTTCATCGACCGGAAACTTGCAGTAATGGAAGAAGAAGGCATCCGTTTTGAAACTGGCTGCAATATTGGAAAAGATAAGAAATCTGCAGAACTTCTGAAAGCGTTTGACCGGGTGGTGCTTTGTTGCGGTGGATCCCATCCGCGTGATATAAAAGTACCCGGAAGAGATGCTAAAGGAATCTACTTTGCAGTAGATTTTCTGAAATCAACTACGAAATGTCTCTGGAAAAATGAGATGCAGCTGAAAGAAGGCGAATATATTTCTGCAAAGGGCAAAAATGTAATTGTCATCGGTGGTGGCGATACGGGAAATGACTGTGTTGGAACGTCGATCCGTCATGGTGCAAAATCCGTTCTTCAGCTGGAAATGATGCCGAAACTTCCGGATGAGAGAAGCGCTATGAATCCATGGCCGGAGTGGCCGAGAGTCTGCAAGACAGACTATGGTCAGCAGGAAGCAATTGCTCTCTGGGGACATGATCCGAGGGTTTATCAGACAACGGTAAAGGAATTTGTTAAAGATAAGAATGGAAATCTTTGCAAGGTGGTTCTTGTGAAACTGGAAAGCAAGAAGGATGAAAAGACCGGACGTATGATGATGGCAGAGGTTTCAGGAAGTGAGTACACGGTAAATGCAGAACTGGTGCTGATCGCAGCGGGGTTCCTCGGAAGTGAGGATTATGTGACAAAGGCATTCGGTGTGGAAGTCAATGAGCGCACGAATGTTAAAACAGCTCCGGGTGAGTATAAAACGAATGTGCCGAATATATTTACGGCAGGAGATATGCACAGAGGACAATCGCTGGTTGTGTGGGCAATCCGGGAAGGAAGAGAAGCGGCACAGCAGATAGATCTGGATCTGATGGGGTATACGAATCTGTCAGTACAGTAATTAGTGGCGTTTGATTTTATGAAGGCGTAGCCCGCCGCAAGGTGCAGGAACCACTTCCTACACCTTGCGGCGGGCTACGCCTTTAATGAAAATGTGCAATAGATTTATTTTTCAGGTACGATTTCTAACCAGTAGCCGTCTGGGTCTTCGATGAAGTAGATGCCCATGGACTCATTTTCGAAACAGACGCAGTTCATTTCTTTATGGTGTGCGAGGGCGGCATCCATGTCGTCTACAGTGAAGGCGAGGTGGATTTCGTTGTCGCCGAGGTCGTATGGGCGGTCCATGTCGCGAAGCCAGGTGAGCTCGAGCTGATGAACGGAGCTTCCATCACCGAGATAGACGAGCTTAAAACTTCCGTCAGCAGCATCTTTTTCGCGGACTACGGTGAGTCCGAGTGCATCTTTGTAGAATTGAATTGATTTTTCAAGGTCACGTACATTTAAGTTGTTATGGTTGAATTTGAAATTCATAGTGGAATCCTTCTTTCTTATTTAGTATTCTAGATTTATTGATTATGAAGTCAGTTTAGCATAAATAATAAGGATTACGCAAGGAATGGTTATTAGGAGTGATAACGAAAATATCAGTATATTATGATACCCTAGTAGAATATTACAAAAATGTTAAATTGTATTGCAAAAAATAGAAAAATGGTATATAATCGACCACAGGGTTAGGAAAATAATTAGTAAAAAATATAGGATGGGTGATTATGAGAAAATTTAAACAAGTATTTTTGGCATCTGTTCTTGCAAGTTCAATGGTAGTTACGCCAGTATTTGCAGATGATGTCAGCAATCTGCAGAATAGTAAAAATGCAGCACAGAGCGAAGTGAATTCTCTTCAGTCAGAATTGCAGACACTAATTGAAAAAATGAGTAAGCTGGAAGATGATTTGGTGTCAACAGGTCAGCAGATCACACAGGCACAGGATGATCTTACTGTTGCTGAAGAAAAAGAACATCAGCAGTACGAAGATATGAAGAAGCGTATCAAGTATATGTATGAAGAAGGCAACTCGACTGCGATTGAGACTCTGATCAGTGCTGAGAATTTCTCAGACTTGCTTAACAAAGCAGAGTATGTTCAGAACGTACATAGTTATGACAGAAAGCAGCTTCAGGAATATATTGATACCAAGCAGCAGATTGCAGATCTGAAAGCACAGCTTGAAGAAGATCAGGCGAATCTGGAGTCTATGCAGTCTGATTATGAAGCAGAGCAGACGACGCTGAGTAATACGCTGGAATCTAAGAAAGAAGAAGTCGCAGATCTGGATGAACAGCTTCAGGCAGCTGTAGCAGCAGCTGAAGCAAAGAGGCAGGCAGAAGAAGCTGCAAAGGCAGCAAAAGCAGCTGAGTCAACAAAGTCAAATTCGACCGTTGCATCGACAAGCAACAGTGGTTCACAGACTGTAGGTAATACAACAAATAACAATGGTAATAACAACACAACCGTTACACCGAGTGCACCGAGTGCACCGAGTACGCCAAGTACACCAAGTACCCCGACAGTGACTCCGGATACAAGTAATAATAACAGCAGTAGTAATAACGGTGGAAGTACATATGGCAATGGAAGTGCTATTTTAAGTGCAGCAGCAGCATACCTTGGAGTTCCTTATGTATGGGGCGGTACTTCGGGAAGTGGTGTTGACTGTTCAGGTCTTGTATACTTGGCACATCAGGCATGTGGTATTCCAATTACACGTAACTCATACAGTCAGGGAAGTGGTGGACAGGCAGTGTCAGACCCACAGCCGGGTGATGTCGTATGTTACGGAGGACATGTAGGAATCTACGCAGGCGGCGGACAGATGATTCATGCACCGCAGCCGGGTGAGGTCGTATGTTATACAAGTGTTAATTATGCATACCACTGGTATAGAAGATACTGGTAAGAATAATAAGATCTATAAATTCAAAAAATCGACGAAAACGTACATAATTCCATGAGAAGTTAAATGTTGATTTTTGATGAAAAATTGAAAAACGTACAAAATAAAAGAGATTTTCATTTGGCATATGTCATTTGAAAATCTCTTTTTTTGAAACTATTTCATTTACATTAGAAAAATTTCTTTTTTCTGCGACGTCCTTTGCAATAAGGGCAGGATTCCCGATGTCTCTTCTGATAGAAGACTTTATCAGCTGGACTTAACGGATATTTGTGTTCAGAACTTCTTTTACAGTTCCACCAAACCTTTTGTGAATATGTATCTAATATTTCATCGGGATTTACAAGGTAATAGTTTGCAATAAAATCCCAATCTTCCATTAAATCAGAATGAAGCGCGGCGAAGGATGTTTTTTCAGGAAGTGCTTTACGACCGGAACAATAAGGACAATCCGCTTCACCATTTATAACATCGATGATTCGAGCAGGATAATTACCGTGACAAGTAGGGCAACAATTTATTGGCATCACTAGAGCTGAAAGATAAGGTGAATTGGGACTATTTTATTTTGTTGGTTGCAAAAACAGGAATGAGATTTTCTGAACTAATTAAGCATTTGCCAGAGGATAAGCCAATTTTTGTTGATGGGGCAGTATACAATTCAACAGTAAACAATATACTTGCAAGACACTGTAAAGAATGCAATATACCAGTAATATCAATTCATGGATTGCGGCATACGCATGCGTCTTTGCTGCTGTTTACAGGCGTATCTATTGCTAGTGTAGCAAGAAGATTGGGACATTCGAGTATGACAACAACACAGAAAACATATTTACATATTATTCAGGAATTGGAAAATAAAGATATTGATTTAGTTATGCGTTCATTATCAAGTTTAAGTTAACGAATTACACGGCTTGCGTTGATTAAGAGTGATAAGAAAATGACCTGATTTATTTATACAAAAATCGGTATAAATAAGTTGGGTCATTTATTGTGCAGTATATTTGATTATGGTAATATAAAGATATGAATTTTCCAAAAGAAAAGAGAATGAAAATGAATTTAACAGAGAAATACTGGAAGAAATTGTTCGGACAGATAACAAGCAAAGGTTTAATTTTAATGAAGATAAAACAAAGATTCGGGCAAATCAGGGACATTCGATTCCTGTTGATGTAGAATTACCAGCAGCAATACCGCCTGAAACGCTCTGGCATGGAACTGGAGAAAAATATGTTGCATCCATTGATCAACAAGGATTGATTCCAAAGGGTAGGTTATATGTGCATTTATCATCAGACGCAGCTACAGCTACGAAAGTCGGTTCACGTCACGGAAAACCAGTGCTTTATATCGTAAAAACAAAAGAAATGTATGACGATGGATATTCATTTTTCTTATCAAAAAATGGAGTATGGTTAACAAAAGAAGTCCCCGTAAAATATTTAATCAAAGAGGAGCAGTAAGGATGATTTATGTAACCGGTGACTGTCACGCTGATTTTACCAGGTTCAATACTAAAATTTTCCCGGAACAATATGAAATGACAAAAGATGATTATGTCATTATCTGCGGTGATTTTGGCGGAGTATGGAATCGCTTTGAAGAAAATAAACATGAGAAGCATTGGATGGACTGGCTGGAAGAGCGTCCTTTTACAACTCTTTTTTGTGAGGGGAACCATGAGAATTTTGACAGGCTTTACAGCTATCCTATAGAAAAATGGAATGGTGGAAATGTACACAAAATTAGACCTTCGGTGATCCATCTTATGCGAGGACAGGTTTTTCAACTTTGCGGAAAGAAATTCTTTGTATTCGGCGGAGCAAAAAGTCATGATACAGACGGTGGGATTTTAGATCCAGAAGCCCCGGATTTCAAGAAGAAAAAGAAAAAACTGGATAAGGAATGGCTGCCTTATCGTGTGAATCATATTTCGTGGTGGAAAGAAGAAATGGCTTCAAATGAGGAAATGGAAGAAGGATTAAGAAATTTATCTCAGTATAACAATGAGGTAGATTTTATTATCAGTCATTGTTGTGCTACAAGTACCCAGAAACAATTTGTAGATAAGACTTTTTCAGCAGATTCCATGACGGATTATCTGGAGTTAGTGAAGCAGCGGGTAAATTTTAAGAAGTGGTTCTTTGGTCATTATCATGATAATAAGAATATTGGACCGAAAGAAATACTGATATATGAGCAGATTATTCGGATACTGTGAGAAATTATAATTTGTGTATGACGAAGGGAGATTTTCGACATATGTGTAAATTGATGGAAGAATATGAGAAACGTACACTGAACCGGTTCATGAAAAAACTTACTGTTCCGGGCGAAAAATGTAATCTGAAGATGCGGATGAATCTGCGCTATGCATGTTTCAAATTTCTAGGTATGTAAAAAGAATCACTTATCAGAAAAATAAAAACAACAGGAGGAACCTAAAAATGGAAGTAATACGCGCAAAAAGTGCCGGATTCTGCTTTGGTGTAAAACGCGCTGTCGATACAGTATATGAGCAGGTCGAAAAACAGACAGGAAAACAGATCTATACTTATGGTCCGATCATCCATAATGAAGAGGTTGTAAAGGACATGGAAGCACATGGCGTAAAAGTCCTGCGCGGTGAGGAAGAACTGAAAGGTTTGGAAGAAGGACTGGTGATTATCCGCTCTCATGGTGTTCCAAAGAGAATCTGTGACCTAATGGATGAAAAAGGCATCGAATATGTAGATGCAACCTGTCCGTTTGTGAAAAGAATCCATAAGATTGTTGCCGAAGAAAGTAAAAAAGGCAGCCGGATCATTATCATTGGTAATCCGGATCACCCTGAGGTTGAAGGAATCCGGGGCTGGGCAGGAGAAAATGTAACCGTTATAAAAAATGCAGAAGAAGCAGAAAAATTTGAAAATACTACATCCGAAAGAATTTGTATTGTGTCTCAGACGACATTTAATTACAATAAATTCAAAGATTTAGTTGAAATTATTTCAGAAAAGGGTTATGATATAAGTGTTTTAAATACGATTTGTAATGCAACCAGAGAGCGTCAGACAGAAGCAAGGAGCATTGCAAAAGAGGTGGATGCTATGATTGTAATCGGAGACAAACATAGTTCCAATACCCAGAAACTGTATGAAATATGCAGCAGGGAATGTCACAATACGTACTATATACAGACACTTGACGATTTTGATATGAATCAATTAAGGTCCGTGGAAACAGTAGGTATTACAGCAGGGGCATCCACGCCCAACAATATAATTGAGGAGGTTCAAAATAATGTCAGAATTAACTTTTGAACAAATGTTAGACGAGTCATTTAAAACAATTCATAATGGAGAGGTCGTAGATGGTACTGTAATTGATGTTAAGCCAGATGAAATCATCTTAAATATAGGATACAAAGCAGACGGTATCATCACCAGAAGTGAATATACCAATGATAACAGTGTAGATCTTACAACTGTTGTTTCTGTTGGTGATCCGATGACTGTTAAAGTACTGAAAGTCAATGATGGAGAAGGACAGGTTCTTCTTACATACAAGAGACTTGTTGCAGAAAAAGGTAACGAAAGATTAAAAGAAGCATTCGAGAACAAAGAAGTCCTGAAAGCACCGGTTACTCAGATCCTTGGCGGTGGATTAAGCGTTGTTGTAGATGAAGCAAGAGTATTCATCCCGGCAAGTCTTGTATCAGATACTTACGAAAAAGACCTTTCTAAGTACAAAGATCAGGAAATCGAATTTGTTATCAGCGAATTCAATCCAAGAAGAAATCGTATCATCGGTGACAGAAGACAGCTTCTTGTTGCTGAAAGAGCAGAAAAGCAGAAAGAACTCTTCGCTAAACTTAAAGTCGGTGATGTGATCGAAGGAACAGTTAAGAACGTAACAGATTTCGGTGCATTTATCGATCTCGGCGGAGTAGACGGACTTCTTCATATCTCAGAGATGTCATGGGGAAGAGTTGACAATCCGAAGAAAGTATTCACAGTTGGTGAAACTCTTAAAGTTCTTGTTAAAGATATCCATGATACAAAAGTTGCACTCAGCTTAAAATTCCCGGAGACAAATCCATGGGCTAACGCAGCTGAAAAGTACGCTGTAGGTACAGTTGTAACAGGAAAAGTTGCAAGAATGACAGACTTTGGTGCATTCGTAGAACTTGCTCCTGGAGTAGATGCACTCCTTCATGTATCACAGATCTCAAGAGCACATGTTGAAAAACCTTCAGACGTACTTTCTGTAGGTCAGGAGATTACAGCTAAGATCGTAGATCTTAACGAAGCTGACAAGAAGATCAGCCTTAGCATGAAAGCACTTGAAAATGCAGAAGCTCAGGAAGAAACTGAAGAATAATTAAATAAGATATACAAGGATAGAGACTGATTGAAGTCTCTATCTTTTGTTTGAAAAAACTGGTAGACATAACTAACTACAGCTGAAAAAAGTTTTCGGATCCATAAGTGATCTCGATAAGTAAGATGAAAAATTTTACCGAATAGTCAGAAAATTAACAAAGAGAGGTCGTAGTAGCCTCTCTTTTTTGCGTAAGGAGACTATTGTGTTAAAAAAACGACAAGATGTACTGGAAAATATACAATAAAATGACGAAAGTTACTGGAATTGTAGGATTTATTTTAGTATATTTATAAGAGAGAAAACAGGAAGGAAGGATATCAAAATGGGACTTTTGACATTTAAAGGCGGAGTTCATCCGAACGACGGAAAAAGTCTTGCGAAAGACAAGGCAATCGTAGAACTTCTGCCACAGGGTGATCTTGTATACCCGTTATCCCAGCATATCGGAGCACCGGCTAAGCCAGTAGTAGAAAAAGGTGACCATGTGCTTAAAGGGCAGAAAATTGCCGAAGCGGGGGGCTTCGTGTCTGCACCGATCTATGCATCCGTATCAGGTACTGTAAAAGCGATTGAACCACGTGTGAATCCGACAGGTTCTAAAGTGAACAGTATCATCATTGCTAATGACGGTCAATACGAAGAAGTAGAATATCCACAGCCAAAACCTCTTTCTGAACTGACAAAAGAAGAGATTCTGAATATCATTGGAGAGGCTGGCGTAGTAGGTATGGGTGGAGCAGGTTTCCCTACCAGAGTGAAGCTTTCACCAAAAGAGCCAGACAAGATTGATTATATCATTGCAAACTGTGCGGAATGTGAGCCGTATATTACTGCCGATTACAGAAGAATGCTGGAGAATCCGGAACTTCTGGTAGAAGGTATGCGTGTGATCCTGAAGCTTTTTGACAATGCGAAAGGTTTATTTGCAATCGAAGATAACAAACCGGACTGTATCGCAAAATTAAAAGAGCTGACCAAGGACGAGCCTCGTATGGAAGTCAGAGAGATGATGACCAAGTACCCACAGGGCGCAGAACGTCAGCTGATTTTTGCAAATACAGGACGTGCGATCAATTCTACCATGCTTCCGGCAGATGCTGGATGTGTAGTAGACAATGTAGAGACCATCATCAGCATTTACAATGCAGTAGTAAAAGGCATTCCTTCTATGGAACGTGTCGTTACTGTAACAGGGGATGGAGTTGTAAATCCTGGTAACTACAAAGTACTCTTCGGAACCAACCAGAACGAACTGATCGAAGCCGCCGGCGGACTCAAAGAAGGCTGTGAAAAAGTTATTTCAGGTGGACCGATGATGGGATTTGCGATGTATACGACAGATACACCGATCACCAAGACATCTTCATCTATTCTTTGCATGTCAAAAGATGAAGTATCAGCCTGTGAACCGACAGCATGTATCAACTGCGGACGGTGCGTTGACGCCTGTCCAAGCCGCATTATTCCGTCAAGACTGGCTGATTTTGCAGAACGCCATGACGAAGAAGCGTTCCTCAAATTCAATGGTCTTGAATGTGTAGAATGTGGATCCTGCAGTTATGTATGTCCGGCTAAGAGACAACTGAAGCAGGCAATCGGATCGATGAGAAAAACCGCACTTGCCAACAAAAAGAAAAAATAGAATAGAGAGGAAGAGGTGAACAAAAGTGAGTGAACAGTTAAAAGTATCATCTTCACCACATATCCGTTCTAAAGAGACAACCGGCAATATCATGCTGTGGGTTATCATCGCTCTGTTACCGGCAACTTTCTTTGGAATTTACAACTTCCGTGACACACATGCATGGCTGCTTGTTATTGTGACAACAGCAGCAGCAGTTCTTACGGAGTACATTTACGAAAAACTGATGCATAAAAAGATTACGATCAAGGATTTCAGTGCCGCAGTTACAGGACTTCTGCTTGCACTCAACCTTCCGCCGACAGCCCCGATCTGGATGGGAATCATCGGAAGTGTATTCGCAATCCTGGTTGTAAAGCAGCTCTTTGGCGGATTGGGACAGAACTTCATGAACCCTGCACTTGGAGCAAGATGTTTCCTTCTTATTTCCTTCACAGGAAGAATGACAAGCTTCGTATATGACGGCGTATCCGGTGCAACACCACTGGCAACGATCCGTGCTAATATCGAAGCAGGAAATGCAGCACTTGACGGTGTGAACAGCATGGACATGCTGATCGGAAATATTGCCGGAACCATCGGTGAGACATCCGTTATCGCAATCGTGATCGGAGCAATCATCCTGATCCTCAAAGGAATCATTGATCTTCGTATCCCGGGTACATATATTGTGACATTTGCACTTTTCATCGGAATCTTCGGTGGATTTGTAGATGGAATTGGATTCTTCAATGTTCAGTACATGACAGCAGAACTCTGCGGCGGTGGTCTGATGCTTGGAGCATGGTTTATGGCAACCGATTATGTAACTTCCCCGATCACCAAAAAAGGGCAGATCGTATATGGTATCCTTCTTGGATGTCTGACTGGTCTGTTCCGTCTGTTCGGTGGTTCAGCAGAAGGTGTATCTTATGCGATCATCTTCAGTAACCTTCTTGTACCGCTGATCGAGAGAGTTACTCTTCCAAAGCCTTTCGGTAAAGGAGGAGAAAAATAATGAATAAGATTATCAAAAATACACTGATCCTTGCAGCAATCACCGTTGTATCCGGTCTGGTACTTGGAGCTGCTTACGAAGTGACAAAAGGTCCAATCGCACAGACACAGGCAAAGCAGAAACAGGAAGCCTGTCAGGCCGTTTATCCGGAAGCGGATTCCTTTGAGGCAATGGACGTAGATCAGAAAGCTGCCAAAGAAGCAATCAAAAAGATGGGAACGAATGCAACAGTAGATGAAGTCTATTCTGCTGTTATGGATGGAAGCGAAGCTGGTTATGTTATAACAGTAACCGACAAAGATGGTTACGGCGGAGATATCCAGATCACAGTCGGTATCATGAGTGACGGTACGGTAAATGGCATTTCTTTCCTTTCCATCAGCGAGACAGCAGGTCTTGGTATGCGTGCGAAAGAACCAAGCTTTTACAATCAGTTTGCAGGACAGCAGGCTGAAAAATTCTATGTATCCAAAGATGGCGGAGACGGACAGCCGATCGATGCTTTGAGTGGTGCAACCATCACTTCCCGTGCAGTCACAGGAGCTGTCAACACAGCACTTGGATATTACCAGACAGCGTTAGGAGGTAGTGGAAATGAATAAATGTACAGAAAGACTTTATAACGGTCTTGTAAAAGAAAACCCGACCTTTGTTATGATGCTTGGTATGTGTCCGACACTGGCGGTTACAACATCCGCAATCAACGGTATTGGTATGGGACTTTCTACCACAGTGGTATTGATTTTCTCAAACCTTTTGATTTCCATGCTGCGTAAGATCATTCCGGATTCGGTTCGTATGCCGGCATTTATCGTAGTCGTAGCAACACTTGTTACTGTGGTACAGTTCCTTCTGGAAGGTTTTGTACCTAGTCTTTATGCATCACTTGGTGTATATATTCCTCTGATCGTAGTTAACTGTATCATCCTCGGACGTGCAGAAGCATATGCATCAAAGAACCCGGTCCTTCCATCTGTATTTGATGGTATTGGTATGGGACTTGGATTCACACTTGGTCTTACCTGCATCGGTATCGTCAGAGAGCTGATTGGTTCCGGAAAATTATTCGGATTTCAGGTTATGCCTGATATCTACGAACCTGTTACTATTTTCATCCTTGCTCCTGGTGCATTCCTTGTTCTTGCATTCCTTGTTGCGGCACGTAACAAGATCATGAAGAAACTGGAAGCAAAAGGAAAGAAAGTTGTCAAAGCGCAGGGATGCTGTGAAGGCGGATGCGCTTCATGCGGCGGATGCGACGGACACGTGTTCCCGACAGGTCAGGAAAAGGAATAGGAGGGAGATAAGAGATGAAAGAATTACTTATTATAGCAGTTGGTTCGGCGCTTGTTAACAACGTCGTACTCAGCCAGTTCCTCGGTATCTGTCCTTTCCTTGGTGTTTCTAAGAAAATTGAGACAGCAGCCGGCATGGGCGGCGCAGTTGTTTTCGTTATTACAATCGCATCTTTCATTACCGGTGCGATCTACCAGTTCATCTTACATCCGACAGGATTTGAGTATCTGCAGACCATCGTATTTATCCTGGTTATCGCAGCACTCGTTCAGTTTGTAGAAATGTTCCTCAAGAAGGTTATGCCTCCGCTTTATAATGCACTTGGTGTATATCTCCCGTTGATCACAACAAACTGTGCAGTACTTGGTGTATCACTGAACTGTGTAACAAAAGGATATAACATTCTTGAAGGTGTTGTATACGGATTCTCCACAGCAGTCGGATTCACGATCGCGATCGTGATCATGGCTGGTATCCGTGAGAAGATCGAATACAACGATATCAGTGAGTCTTTCCAGGGAACTCCGATCGTACTGCTTACAGCAGCACTGATGTCCATCGCGTTCTTTGGATTCTCAGGAATCATTTAACAGAAGGAGGACCGTGTTATGAGTATAACAGGAGTATTGATTGCTGCACTTATCGTAGGCGGTACCGGCGTATTCATCGGTGTCTTCCTTGGAATTGCAGGCAAGAAATTTGCAGTTGAAGTAGATGAAAAAGAAGAAGCGATTCTCGCAGAACTTCCGGGTAACAACTGTGGTGGATGTGGATATGCCGGATGTTCCGGTCTTGCAGCAGCTATCGCAAAAGGAGAAGCTCCGGTAGGACAGTGCCCGGTCGGCGGTGCTCCGGTAGCAGCAAAGATCGCAGCGATCATGGGCGAAGAAGCCGGTGAAAGCGTACACGAAGTTGCATTTGTAAAATGTGCAGGAACCTGCGAAAAAGCAAAACAGGCATATGATTATACAGGAATTACAGACTGCCAGATGGCAGCCATGATGCAGAATGGCGGACCAAAAGGATGTTCTTTCGGATGTCTTGGTTTCGGAAGCTGCGTAAAGGCATGTCCGTTCGATGCGATCCATATTGTAGACGGAATTGCAGTAGTTGACAAAGAAGCATGTAAAGCCTGTGGTAAATGTATCGCCACCTGTCCAAAACATCTGATCGAGCTTGCACCTTATGAACAGAAGCATCTTGTACAGTGTAGCTCAAAAGATAAAGGAAAAGACGTTATGAGCGTATGTTCCGTAGGATGTATCGGATGTAAGATGTGTGAAAAAGTATGTGAATCTGATGCAGTACATGTAGTAGATAACATCGCACACATTGATCCGGAAAAATGTACAAACTGTGGAAAATGTGCGGAGAAATGTCCGAAGAAGATCATTAAGTAAATAAATAATGAAAAAAAGGATCCGGATGCTGTTTCGGAGCCTGAGAACAAGTTTTTCTTAGGCTTCTGCAAATGCATCCGGATCCTTTTTTTATTGAGTTCATTCGACTGCGGAAGGATGAAAGGATGGAAAGAGAAAGTTAGGAAAATTTAATTTTTAGAATATCGTGGGGTATGTTATAATAGAAAAAATGGAGAAGAAAAAAATTTATTGGTTGACGGTTAGGTGGAAAATCATCCAAAATAGAAATGAAAATAGAGACATATTCACATATTGAATGGGAAGAGGAATTTAAGGAGGATGTGGCTATGACGATGACGGGATTTAGTGATATATTAGTTAGAAGAGGGAGAGAAGAAGGGCGAGAGGAGACAACTGTTAAATTTATCTGGAGTTTACATGAAATGAAATGCACAGATGAAATGATTTCGGAAGCAGTAAAAAGACCGGTTGATTATGTGCAGGATATTTTGAAAAAAGATGCACCTCAGTAAGAAAGTTGGGAACACTTCTGTGGAAAATAGATTAATAGCAGGAATAAAGATGCTTTTACAGGACTTATGGAATATCCGCATTGCGATTCTTGTATTTGCAATTTATTTTGTTATAGGAAGAAAGTTTTTATACAGTCTGTGTCCAATGGTGATCATGACGGGATTCCCTTGTCCGGGATGCGGGCTTACAAGAGCGATGTTTATGGTGCTGCGAGGGGACTTTGCCGGGGCATGGAAAATGCATCCGTTTATTTATGGTGTGATTATTCTGGTGGGATGGTTTGGCGTGCGGAGATACATACAGAGAAAAGAAACGAAGAGTCTTGGGAAATGGGTGATTCTTCTGTGCGTAGGACTGATTCTATACTATGTGTACCGAATGGTAAGGTATTTTCCGGGAGATGCTCCGATGAGTTATTATTATGGAAGCGTGGGATACCGGGGGTGGGAGATAATTAGAAGTGGAAGAAATTATTTATAGTAGAGTATATAGAAGTGCTGCGAAGTCATCAAAACGATGATGGAGCGGCACTTTTTGGATTAATCATAAAAACAAATGTCGCTTATCTTCCACTTAAGCGACTTTTTTTACCCAGTATTTTTCTACAACATAAATAATGTTATCATTTTTAACATATTTCGTTAAGTTAGGCATAACGGATTTAGGTGCTTTAACTGTAAAACTTTATCAAAATATCGCAACTTTTTTTACTATTTTGACACCCTAATCATATACGGAATGTTCTACCGGTTCGGTCTGATCGATGTACCGGACGAGGTTAAGGAGAATATGAGGAAAAATGATCGAAGCAATAAAAAACAGAAGAAGCATCAGAAAATATAAGAACAAAGCTGTGGACAAGGATGAGTCATTCATTCCGAGACGAAGAGGTGGAATTTAGAAATTTATTTTAGGATATAATTATTACTAAAAGATAATGTTGAAAACAATCTTGGATAAGTGGTAAAATCGTTTGGAGGCACAAAATGAAAAAGTATGCGATACCATTGTTGTAATTGAAGTGAGCCTGTTGAGGGAAGAAAGAATAAAAATATCTAAAATAATTGATTTGATATGATACTAAAAAGGAAGGTGATTAGAAATCAAGTTGTACAAAAAAATAATAATTCAAGATTTTAATCAACCAGTAATGTGGCTGATTCCGGCAATCATTTTTAGTGCTTGTCTTGTATTTTTTATTAGTTGGGTGTATGAGAAAGGTTCTCAAAAGCAGGAAAAGGATAATGGAATTAATAAAAAATATAGAATTGCGTGGATATTATTTATTGCCTATATTATTGTTACCTTTCAGACTGTCTTTTTTTCAAGAGAAGCGGGGAGCAGGAAAGAAATTAGTTTAGTGTTATTTGAAACATGGGGACATTCTTTCCATATGCATGCTATGTTTATTGAGAATATTATTATGTTTATTCCTTTTGGTGTATTGTTACCAATAGTTTTTAAACAAGTCAGAAGCGGTTGGAAATGTGTGCTGATTGGTTTTTTATGTTCCTGTGGTATAGAGATCACACAGCATATTACGCAGAGAGGATATTTACAATTGGATGATGTGGTAACAAATACAGTTGGGATGTTTATCGGATGGGCGATATGGAAGATCGTATGCAAGTGTCTCAGAACATGTCTGAGTGAAAAGTGCTGATATTATCCAGAAATAATTTCCTGGAATTTCAATATTCGATTTGCGGGGAGTACAGAGCATTCTGGATAATTGCGGCAGATATTTATGATGAGGAGCCCTTTTGATGTGATAGAACATCAGTGTCTGATTGAGAAGGTAAGTTCGTGATGTTATATCTGCTGGGAAGCTCTTCCCGCGCTAATTCTAGCGCAGGAAGCCTCTCAGCATTTTTTCTTTCCAGAACCGGTACTTCTGATACCGTATCGGCAGATCCATCCAGGTTTTCTTATCGACTATGCTTCTCTGATGTGTGAAGCATTCAAATCCTTCTTTTCCATGATAGCATCCCATGCCGCTTTCTCCGACACCGCCGAACGGCATCTGGCTGGTGGCGAGGTGGATGATGGTATCGTTGATGCAGCCGCCGCCAAAATGACATCTGGCAAGGACTTTCTTTTTGGCAGCAGGATCTTCGGTGAAAAGATAGAGTGCAAGCGGGTGGGGATGGGATTCGACCTGCCGGATTGCATCATTCAGGTCAGAATAGGTAAGTACCGGAAGAATCGGTCCGAAAATTTCTTCGCCCATGACCGGATCGTCCCAGGTGACATCTTTTAGGATGGTCGGGGCAATGCGCAGGGCAGACGGATCGGACTCACCTCCACAGACCAGCTTGTCGGCAGCAATCAGGTTCTGCAGCCGGTGAAAATGTTTTTCGTTGATGATTTTCCCATAATCCGGATTTTGAAGAGGCTGTTTGCCAAACTGCCGGTGGATTTCTTTTTCCAGTGCCTGAAGCAGCTGGTTTCGAACAGAAGCATCGCAGAGGATATAATCCGGGGCAACGCAGGTCTGTCCGCAGTTGAGGTATTTTCCGAATACGATCCGTCTTGCGGTGAGAGAAATTTTCGCCGTGGAATCCACGATGCACGGGCTTTTCCCACCAAGCTCCAGAGTGACGGGAGTCAGGTATTCGGCAGCATGACGAAGGACTTCTTTTCCAACCGTTTTTCCTCCGGTGAAAAAGATTTTGTCAAAACGCTGGTTTAAGAGCGCCTGATTTTCTTCCCGGCCTCCGGTGATTATCGTTACATATTCCGGTGGATAGCATTCCTTGAGAAGCTGACTCAGAATCTGACTAGTGTGTGGAGCGTAAGCACTTGGCTTCAGGATGACGGTATTTCCGGCGGCGAGCGCATCGATCAGCGGTTCTAAAGTGAGGAGTACCGGGTAATTCCAGGGACTCATGATCAGTACGGTTCCGTAGGGGGATGGCGATTGAAAGCTTTTGGCGGCGAAGTGTGCCAGCGGAGTAGGGACGGTTTTACAGCGCATCAGCTTTGGTAAATGCTTTTGCATCCAGGTAAGCTCGGAAAGCGTCAGACCGATTTCGCACATAGAGCTTTCCATCCGGCTTTTTCCAAGATCCGCTTTTAGTGCTGTGTACAGATCTTGTTCATGGCGTTTGAGTGCAAGTTTTAGCTGTTCTAATTGTTTTAATCGAAAAGAAAGCGGAAGTGTTGCGCCGGTTGCAAAAAAATCACGCTGCGTGGAAATCCGCTGTCTGATTGTCTGTTCATCCATGTGTTTTAACCTCCCAGGTATCTGGATATTTAAGTTTCGATTCCTGTTTTCCAAATTGTGTTTATATTCTTGAAGAGTCTTTTATACTGAAAATAATGTATATTTCTTTTATGATAACGAAAATAAGGGAATTCTTCAACGGTGTGAGTGGCGAAAATGGAAAGAATGTGATAAAATATTTTTGTTTGCAGCAGACTTACATAATTTTATCAAGACAGGAGTTTTAATATATATGGGATACGAGCGTTTGGAAAAGAGTTTAATCGATCTGGTAAAGGAAGAGCAGGCAAAGCTCGGATATCGGAAAGAGATGATCCGGCTTTATTATCCGCTCAGTTCACTGAATCATTTTATGGAGACGAATGCAGATTCGGAAGAAATGCAGGAGCTCCTTGCAGATTTTCCGAAAGCAGCAGAAGATATTTTCGGGGAAGTCGGGATTACACATGCAAAGGACCGTTTTTGCTTTGCTTTATCGGAAAAAGCGTCGGAATATGTACATGAAAATATGAAACCGAATGAATTTATCAAAGAGCTGGTGGAACTTGTCGCAAAGCATGGCTGCACGATGGAAGATATCGAAGTATTGTTCCGTTCTCATTCAGACAAGATCGTGGCAGAACCTATGGACAATGGAGAATTTGACCGGATGATCCGGTTTGAAGAGGGAGAAGACAAGTATTATTATTGCTTTAAAGATGAAGGATGCCATATTATTTATCATCGTTTCCTGCCGGAAGATTATGCAGATTTTGGATTTAAACCAGATAAGAAAATAAGAAATCGAGGTAACACCAATGAAAATCGGAATATATGATTCAGGTATCGGCGGACTTTCTGTGCTTCACCGCGCACTGAAAAAGATGCCGGAAGCAGAATTTATATATTATGCGGATACAAAGCATGTTCCATACGGAGAAAAGACGAGGAAACAGATCAAAGGATATGTAGAAGAGGTTCTGAATTTCCTGATCGCGAAGGAGGTTGATGCAATCGTAATTGCCTGTAATACGGCAACCAGCGTGGCAACGAAAGAATTCAGAGGCGAATTTGCCGTACCGATCGTCGGTATGGAACCGGCAGTCAAGCGCGCGCTCAAGCTCTATCAGGATATGCAGAAACGGATCCTGGTAACAGCAACACCGGTTACGATAGCCGGAGAAAAATTACACAGCCTTCTGGAAAAAGTAGATACCGAACACGAAGTAGACCTTGCGCCACTTCCAAAACTGGTCCGCTTTGCCGAAGCCGGAAGATTCCAGGACCCGGAAGTAGATGAATACCTGAAAAACAGCCTTCAGAGCTATACACTCAACCAGTATGCTGCAGTCGTACTTGGCTGTACTCACTTCAACTACTTCAAACAATCCTTCCGCAAAATCTTCCCGGGAGAAATCCATTTCGTAGACGGCAACGAAGGCACCCTTCGCCAGCTAAAACGAGTTCTCCCCGAACAAACCACCCCGGGAGAACCCAGCAAAGTCACCTACTATTTCTCCGGAGAACTTGCTGATGATGAGGGGATGAAGAAAATCCAGGCATGTATGACGCAGTTAGATAAAGTATATGAGATCAAGTAAATACTGATATCGAATAAAATCCACCCCATTCCTATCTTGTGCAATGGAGATGAGACTCAAGAATCGTGGAAGCCTTTGCTGAACACGATTCTCGCACTAAGAGGCTCATCGGAATGCTTTGCACAACTTGGAATGGGGTGGATTTAATTCTTCTCTGGTGGTGTCACAACCTATCTTATTGTACTTCCTGAATCCCGGAAATATCACTATCTATCATCATCGAATAATTGGTATAATACACGACAAACCCAGGCTTGCTTCCATTTGGTTTTTTAACCTGCTTTTTCTCTACATAGTCAACCTCCACCTTTTCAGCCCCGGAATTCTTCGAGTAATGCGCAGCAAGTCTGGCTGCCTCTTCAAAGGTCCGGTCCGGAAGTTCTTCCCCGTTCGTCTTCACGATGACATGGGAACCTGGTGCTTTTTTCGCATGGAACCACCAGTCCCCGCCATTTGCAAAATGGAAGGTGAGTTCTTCGTTCTGAAGATTATTTTTTCCAACATACATATGGAAACCGTCTGAAGAAATATAGTGGAACGGTTTGCTTGTGATCTTCACCTTTTTGGCAGACTGCTTTCTGCGGATAAATCCACTTTCGATCAGTTCTTCCTTGATCTGGATCAGGTCATCCTCGCTTCGTGCGATATCCAGGGATTTGCTGACGGACTCCAGATAATCAATCTCATCTTTCGTTTCTTTGATCAGTTCTGAAAGAGCCTCGAAAGTACGTTTCTGTTTATTATACCGGTCAAAATATTTCTTTGCATTTTCCTGTGGTGTTTTCTGCGGATCCAGCGGAATTTTGATCATTTCGTTAGTATAATAATTGAGTGCTTCCAGTTCTTTTGCACCTTCTTCCAGATTGTAACCGTAGGTGTGGATCAGTTCCCCGTATACCTTGTATTTATCGCGGTTTTCCGTATCGCGAAGCTGCTTTAACTGCAGGTCGTATTTCTTGCGGTTACGTTCCAGTGCTGTCTGAACCACACGGCGCAGATCCGAAGATTTCTGGCGGATCCGGGTGAGCAGATCACGGGAAGAATAATAAGTCCGGATCACTTCGGAAATCGAATCATAAGATTTTACCTGATAGTTGGAAAAGTGGGTGAGCAGAAGAGATGAGAACTCTTTCGGCTCATTTCCATCGTAATAAATAGCAGGAGAGAATTTGCTTTCTGTCACCTGCTCCATAAAATAGGTAAACTGCCGGTACAGATGAGCCAGCAGATCACCGGACATCTCCGATGCCGGAACAGAAGAGTCGATTCCTGCCAGATAGCAGATCTCTTCGGCGACAACCGGACTGATTCCGGTAAAACTGTTGTAGATCGCTTTTCCGACCGGCATTGGTTTGGAGTGAAGTTCCTGTGTGAAATTTTCCTCCGGTATGCCAAGTGGATTCTCTTTTTTCATAGTATCCGGGATAAAATATTCTCTTCCCGGAAGAACCTCACGCACAGAACTCATCTGCGCGGAAACATGCTTGATACTGTCGATGATCATTCCTTTTTCATTACAGAAAATAATATTGCTGTGCTTGCCCATGATCTCAACGATCAGGGATTTGCGGCACAGATCTCCAAGTTCATCCAGGTGCTCGATCTCGAAGCGGATGATCCGTTCCAGGGAAGGCTGAGAAATGCCTACGATGCGGCCATTTGCAATATGTTTTCTCAGAAGCATACAGAAATTCGGCGCAGTCATCGGACTTGGTTTGTTATCTCTGGACAGATAGATCAGCGGCAGGGATGCACTTGCGGAGATGACCAGTCTTACCTGTCCTTTTGCAGGTTTGATCGTGAGAAGCAGTTCATCATTTTCCGGCTGTGCGATCTTGGCGATCCGTCCGTTCAGGATGGTATCATTTAATTCTTTTACGATATTTGCGATTGTAATTCCATCAAAAGCCATTTTAAAAATTCACCTCATATTTATCCGGGAATATGCCAGGGCACATTCTTTTTTCAATGGGCTCATTATAGCATAGAGAGGCATGCATAGACAAGTGAAAATGCCCTGTCACCCGGTTGACGAGTAAGTGTAAATGAACTATAATAATCGATAGTAAAACGGCCCTTAAAAGGTCAGTAAGAAGAGGGAAAATCAAATGATAAAAAGTATGACAGGCTTTGGACGGTGTGAGATCGCCGAAGCAGACCGCAAATTTACCGTGGAGATGAAGGGGGTTAATCACCGTTACCTGGATGTGAATATCCGTATGCCAAAGAAGCTTAACTTCTTTGAGTCCGCGATCCGCAACCTGCTCAAGCAGTATGTGCAGAGAGGAAAGATTGATATTTTCATCGGGTATGAAGATATGACAGAAAGCCAGATGACTTTGAAATATAATCAGAAGCTGGCAGAAGAATATATGGCAAGCTTTAAGCAGATGCAAGAACAGTTTGGGCTTGACAATGATGTGCGGGTATCCACACTTGCACGCTGCCCGGAAGTCCTTACGATGGAAGAACAGTCTGTGGATGAGGAAGAACTGTGGAGTGGTCTTGAAAAAGCAATGAAAGGCGCATGCGAACAGTTTGTACAGACCAAGACTACAGAAGGTGAGAACCTGAAAAAGGATATCATTGGCAAGCTGGATGGAATGCTGGAAGTTGTTGCCAGGGTTGAAGAGCGATCTCCGCAGATCGTTGCTGAATACCGGGAGAAGCTGGAAACGAAAGTGAAGGAGCTTCTTGGGGACACCCAGATTGACGAAGGACGGATCGCGGCTGAGGTTGTGATCTTCTCTGACAAGATCTGTACAGATGAAGAAGTGGTAAGGCTGAAAAGCCATATCAAGCATATGAAGGAAACTCTGGAACAGACAGAGGGAATCGGACGCAAGCTTGATTTCATTGCGCAGGAGATGAACCGTGAGGCGAACACGATCTTATCCAAGGCAAATGATCTGGAAGTATCCAATTATGCGATCGATCTGAAGACTGAGATTGAAAAAGTCCGTGAGCAGATTCAAAATATTGAATAAAGCTTTGAAAAATGTAAAAAGATGTGTTAAAATAACATTTCAATGTCTGAGTATGCAGGAGAACTGATTATGAGAGAAAAAAAAGGAATCCTTATTGTAGTATCCGGATTTTCCGGAGCCGGTAAGGGAACACTGATGAAAAAGCTGATGCAGGACTATGATAATTATGCATTATCGATCTCTGCAACCACGCGGCAGCCTCGTGTCGGGGAAGAAGATGGAAGAGAGTATTTTTTCAAAACCAAAGATGAATTTGAAAAAATGATTGCGCGTGATGAGCTTATAGAGTATGCTAGATATGTAGAAAACTACTATGGAACTCCGAAGCAGTATGTTATGGAGCAGTTAGAGGCAGGCAAGGATGTGATCCTTGAGATTGAGATCCAGGGTGCGCTGAAAGTGAAAGAGAAGTATCCGGATACCTTGCTGATGTTCGTGACTCCGCCGAGTGCGCAGGTACTGAAAGACAGACTGGTAGGACGGGGAACCGAGACCGCAGAAGTGATCGATTCGAGAATGAAGCGGGCAGTAGAAGAATCACAGGGCGTAGAGAAGTACGATTATCTTGTGATCAATGATGACCTGGAGCGCTGCGCAAAAGAGATGCACAGCATTATTCAGGGTGAGCATGACCGGGTAAGCCGGAATGCTGACTTTATAGATGATATCAGAAAAGAACTGAAGGAACTGTAGGAAAGGAGCAGAATTTATGTTACATCCATCATATACCGATTTGATGAAAGTAGTCAATCAGGACGTGGAAGAAGGCGCAACTAAGATTGTCAACAGTCGTTATTCTATCGTTCTTGCAACAGCAAAGAGAGCGAGAGAGATCATTGACGGCGAGATGCCGCTTGTTCCTGTTAAGGACGGCGAAAAACCGCTTTCTATTGCAATTGATGAGCTGAACAGTGGAAAGATCAAAATTATTGCAGAAGACGCAGATAAATAAAAGAAGTTCGATACCCTGCAGCTGTCTGCGGGGTATTCTTATGATAGGGGATTTTATTTTCCGGTGAAGATGATTTCCCCTGCCGCCCAGAAATTATGCTTGAGGAGAAATTTATTTTATGAATATATTATTCATTTCATTAGGCTGTGACAAGAACCTTGTGGATTCGGAGGTCATGCTTGGGATTCTTGCAAAGGACGGTCATCAGATGGTGGACGATGAGACAATGGCAGATGTCATTATCATTAACACCTGCTGCTTTATCCATGACGCAAAGGAAGAGAGTATCCAGAATATTCTTGAGATGGCAGAACTGAAGAAGACCGGTAGATTAAAAGCCCTGATCGTAACAGGCTGTCTTGCACAGAGATACAAAGAAGAGATCATTCAGGAGATTCCGGAGGTTGATGCGGTTCTCGGAACGACTTCTTATGAAGAGATCGCACACGTGATCGATGGAGTTTTAAGCGACAGTCCGATGGAGCGCGGAGATGTGCGCCTGACCATGAAGGATGTGGATTATCTCCCGGTGACAGACACGCACCGTATGGTGACGACCGGCGGACATTTCGCTTATCTGAAAATCGCAGAAGGCTGTGACAAGCACTGTACTTACTGTATTATCCCAAAGGTACGTGGAGATTTCCGGAGTGTACCGATGGAGCATCTGCTGGAGGAAGCGCAGAATCTGGCAGACGGAGGGGTGAAGGAGCTGATCCTGGTAGCGCAGGAGACCACCATGTACGGAACCGATCTGTACGGGGAGAAGAGGCTTCCACAGCTTTTGAGAGCGCTCTGCAAGATCAGTGGACTTCGCTGGATCCGTATTTTATACTGCTATCCGGAGGAGATCACGGATGAGCTGATTCAGGTGATCAAGGAAGAACCAAAGATCTGCCATTATCTGGATCTCCCGATCCAGCATGCAAGCGATGGTATCCTGAAGAGAATGGGAAGACGGACTTCCAGAGCGCAGCTCATCGAGACCATTGAGAAGCTTCGCCGTGAGATTCCGGATATCGCACTTCGCACGACTTTGATCACCGGATTCCCGGGAGAGACACAGGAACAGCATGAAGAGCTGATGGATTTTGTGGATCAGATGGAATTCGACAGACTTGGCGTATTTACCTACTCACCGGAAGAGGATACTCCTGCAGCATCTATGCCGGATCAGATCCCGGAAGAAGTCAAAGAGGAACGTCAGGCAGAGCTCATGGAACTTCAGCAGGATATCGTATTTGACCAGGCAGAAGACCGGATTGGGGAAGAGCTGCTTGTGATGATCGAAGGCAAGGTAGCAGATGAGAATGCCTATGTGGGAAGAACCTACCGGGATGCGCCGAATGTAGACGGACTTATTTTTGTGAACACATCGGAAGAACTGATGTCGGGAGATTTTGCAAAGGTAAAAGTGACCGGATCAGCAGATTATGATTTGATAGGAGAGTTATTATGAATTTACCAAATAAGTTAACGATTTTACGAGTGATTTTAATTCCGTTTTTTGTAGTGTTTATGTTATTTGATATTACCGGAGCAGCAGATAAGTGGATCGCACTTGTGATCTTCTGTGTTGCCAGCCTGACGGATATGCTGGATGGGAAAATTGCCAGAAAGTACAACCTGGTAACGAACTTCGGTAAATTTATGGATCCGCTTGCAGACAAGCTGCTGGTATGTACCGCGCTGATCTGTCTGACATCTATGAACCGACTGAATGTCATTGTTGTTCTGGTGATCATTGCCAGAGAATTTATCATTAGCGGATTCCGTCTGGTTGCTTCTGACAATGGAATCGTCATTGCGGCAAGCTACTGGGGCAAATTTAAAACCGTATCACAGATGGCACTGATCATTGTGCTGATCATGGATCTGGGCGGTGTGTGGAATGTTGCAGGAACAGTCCTTACATGGGTAGCACTGATCCTGACCGTCGTTTCACTGATTGATTATATCGCAAAGAACAAACAGGTATTAACACAGGGAGGCATGTAAAATGGTTGTAGAGCTGATTTCTGTCGGCACTGAAATTTTACTTGGCAACATTGTGAATACAAACGCAGCATACCTAGCAGAGAAATGTGCTCTGCTAGGTTGTTCTTTATATCACCAGACTGTTGTCGGTGACAATGAAGAGCGTATGGAAGAAGCAATCCGCCAGGCAATAGAGCGCGCTGATATCGTAATTCTGACAGGGGGACTTGGCCCTACCAAGGATGATCTGACAAAAGAAGTAACCGCAAAGGTATTTGGCAGAAAACTTTATATGGATGAACATTCCAGGACTCGAATCCGGGACTATTTTGAGAAGATTAAGAGTAAAAAGGTGACAGAGAATAACTGGAAGCAGGCATTGGTTCCGGAAGGCGCGATCGTGATCGACAATCTGAACGGAACGGCACCTGGACTGATCCTGGAGGATAAAGAGCGCGGCAAAGCAGCGATCCTGATCCCTGGGCCTCCGAATGAGATGAAGCCGATGTTTGAACATGACATTGCACCGTACCTCAATAAAAAGCAGCCGGAGGGAATCTATTCCCATATGGTAAAAGTGTGCGGGATCGGGGAAAGCAGGGCAGAGACCATGGTTGCGGATCTGATGGATGCACAGACCAATCCGACGCTTGCGCCTTATGCAAAGACAGGAGAGGTACATTTTCGTGTGACTGCAAGAGCATGCTCTGAAGAAGCGGCAGAAAAACTGATGGGGCCGATGATCGAAGAGATGAAGAAGCGTTTTGGTGATGCTGTTTATACGACCGAAGAGAATGTGACACTGGAAGAGTCGGTGATCCGTCTTCTGGAAGAGAAGAAGATGACTGTGACAACGGCAGAATCCTGTACAGGAGGAAAGCTTTCTGGCAGACTTCTGAATGTGTCGGGAGCTTCCGGCGTGTACAATGAAGGATATATTACTTATGCGAATGCATCGAAGGAAAAGATTCTTGGTGTGAAGCATGAGACACTGGAAACCTACGGGGCAGTCAGTGAACAGACAGCAGCGGAGATGGCACTTGGCGCAGCAAAGGCGGCAGGTGCGGATGCGGCACTTAGTGTAACCGGAATCGCAGGACCTGGCGGCGGTACAGCGGAAAAACCGGTCGGACTTGTGTATATCGGATGTGCGGTAAATGGAGAGGTAACGGTAAGAGAGTACCGTTTTACCGGCAATCGTGAGAAGAACCGGGACTATGCGGTTGCACGTGCGATCACGCTCTTGCGGGAAGAACTTTTAAAGAGGGCGTAAGAGAGAAAACCAGTTCATTCTGGAAAAGATGAGGTACAGAAAAATGATCATAAAAAGACTATATAGCAGTCAGGAGGTTGTGGAAGGTCTGCATCTGGTATGGGATGTATTTATCAGAGAAAACGCCAATTCCTGTACACAGCAGGGAATCGAGGAATTTGCCCGTTTTATCAAGATGGAGAATTTTATGCCTCTTGTCGAAAGCGGAGAGATGATCGTCTTTGGCGCGGTAGAAGGACAGGATCTTGGCGGTGTCGGAGCCGTGCGGAGGGATGGACATATTTCCCTTCTGTTTGTCCGCCCGGATTTGCGGAGAAAAGGGATTGCGAAGGCTCTTGTTGGTGAAATGTGCAGATACTGTACGATGCAGTTTGCTCTGATGCGTATGACGGTCAATGCATCGGTTGTGAGTACGGAAGCTTATCACCATATGGGATTCCGGGATCTGGCACCGGTTCAGGAAAAGAACGGGATCCGTTTTGTTCCGATGGATTTGATGATATCACCGGCAAATGTAAGATCTTTCTATAATGGAAAGAAACATACGGGACTTTTTATCGGGATCGCAGTTACCGTACTTATTTTTCTGATATTCCTGGGACTGCTTTTCGGAAAAATCATCAGCAATTTTGCGAGTGGTGAAGGAAAACAGGAGGATTCGTCACAGTTTTTTGAATATAACCCGGATGAGGACGGAGAAATTGACGATATCTTTGGCAGTAATGGAAATGAAGAGGATAATAAGGACAGCAGTTCTGAAGAAGCACAGGGAATCGAGGCAATTGAAGACTACGAGGCAGAAAATCTGCCGTATACGATCACGGAGGAAAATTACACTTATTTTTCCAATGGAAATAAAGGCGAATATCCGATGCAGTTTGATGTCAAATATCCGCAGATCACAGGTGTGGAAGGTGAAAATATTGACAAGATCAATGAAATGCTGAAGGACTGTGCGATGAGTACGGTCAATACCTTATATCTGGCTCCGAGTGATTCTATGAAAGAGAAAATGTTGGAGGAATCGAACCCGTTTTTAGGAAGTCTTGTAACGTACAAGGTTTCTTATGCAGGAGAAGATTTTATCAGCGTAGCATTCAATGATATTTATTATGCAGGAAATACTTCTGCGCAGTATTGTGACCTCCGTACCCGCAACATCCGTATTTCTGACGCAAAGCAGTTTGAAGTGGCAGATATTGTGGATCTAAGCGATGCATTTATGCACGATTGGATGAAAAAGATGAAGGGTGAAGCACCATCGGCAGAGGTGTTAAGCAGTGTGAAATTAAATGATTTCCGACAGATTTTAAATGGGGAAATCCTGGAGAACCGGTACTTTGATGCATTCTTTGTAGATAAGGATGGAATTGAGATCGGAATTACTTACCATTACCCGGGAGATGGAAAAAAATCTTCTGCGGAGAGTGGATGGATCACAGCGCCGTTTACTATGAAAGAAATAATTGAATATAAAACAGACAGTGAGTTCTGGAATCTTGTACAAAGTAACAATTGACGAATGTCGAAAATTGTGCGAAAATAAATACATATGGTGTTAAAACAATCACAAACGCCTTATAAAAGAAAAACAGATGTATTTGAAAGGAGTTTTAACATGATTTATTCACATGAAGTAGAAATGATGTGTCCGGTAGCTCAGGGTGCAAACCACGGACCAGCTCCAATTCCGGAAGAAGCAAAATGGGTAAAGGCTAAAGAAATCAAGGATATTTCCGGTCTTACACATGGTGTCGGCTGGTGTGCTCCACAGCAGGGTGCATGTAAGCTCACTTTGAATGTTAAAGATGGTATTATTCAGGAAGCACTTGTGGAGACTATCGGATGTTCAGGAATGACTCATTCCGCAGCTATGGCTTCAGAAATTCTTCCAGGAAAGACTATTTTGGAAGCACTTAACACAGACCTTGTCTGTGATGCAATTAATACAGCAATGAGAGAACTTTTCTTACAGATCGTATACGGAAGAACTCAGAGTGCATTCTCAGAAGAAGGACTTCCGATCGGTGCAGGACTTGAAGACCTTGGTAAAGGACTTCGTTCACAGGTTGGTACAATGTACGGAACTCTCGCAAAAGGACCACGTTACCTGGAAATGGCAGAAGGTTATGTAACAGGAATCGCTCTTGATGACCATGATGAAATCATCGGATACCAGTTCGTAAGTCTTGGAAAATTCACAGACTTTGTCAAAGCAGGCGATACTCCGAACGAAGCTTGGGAAAAAGCTAAAGGACAGTACGGACGTGTAGCTGATGCCGTTAAGATCATTGATCCGCGTAAAAACTAATTACATACATAAGTAATTAACGGGTTATATAGGCAACAATATTTTCAGGAGGACAATTAAATGGCTTTATTTGAATCATATGAGAGAAGAATTGATAAAATCAATGAAGTTTTAAACAGCTATGGCATTGCTTCACTCGAAGAAGCTGAAAAGATCACAAAGGATGCCGGACTGGATGTATACAACCAGATCAAAGGTATTCAGCCAATCTGTTTTGAAAACGCATGCTGGGCTTACATCACAGGTGCAGCAATCGCAATCAAAAAAGGATGTACAAGAGCAGCAGACGCTGCAGCAGCAATCGGAGAAGGACTTCAGGCTTTCTGTATTCCGGGATCTGTAGCAGATCAGAGAAAAGTAGGTCTGGGACATGGTAACCTTGGAAAGATGCTTCTTGAAGAAACAACAGACTGCTTCTGCTTCCTTGCAGGACATGAATCATTCGCAGCTGCTGAAGGTGCAATCGGTATCGCTGAAAAAGCAAACAAAGTTCGTCAGAAACCTCTTCGTGTTATCCTGAACGGTCTTGGAAAAGATGCTGCAAAGATCATTTCAAGAATTAACGGATTCACATATGTTCAGACAGACTATGACTATTATACAGGAGAACTGAAAGAAGTTCAGAGAATCGCTTACTCTGACGGACTCCGTTCTAAAGTAAACTGCTACGGTGCAAATGATGTACGTGAAGGTGTAGCTATCATGTGGAAAGAAGGCGTTGACGTTTCTATCACAGGTAACTCTACAAACCCGACGCGTTTCCAGCATCCGGTTGCAGGTACATACAAGAAAGAATGCGTAGAAGCAGGAAAGAAATACTTCTCAGTTGCTTCAGGTGGTGGTACAGGACGTACACTTCACCCGGACAACATGGCAGCAGGACCGGCTTCTTACGGTATGACAGATACACTCGGACGTATGCACTCTGATGCACAGTTCGCAGGATCTTCATCTGTACCGGCTCACGTAGAAATGATGGGTCTTATCGGTGCAGGTAACAACCCGATGGTCGGAATGACAGTCGCTGTTGCTGTAAGTATCGAGGAAGCTCACAAAGCTGGTAAATTCTAAGAAAACCGCGTAAAATAAGGGCTTGTGAATGCAGTAGATAGTAGTAAAAAGTGTGTAAAAGTAGGTAACTGATATACTACTGATACATTACTGATACACCCTACTGATACACTAGATATCAAAAAAACTACTGTATTTTCAGTATTTCATTATGTAATCATTGTGGGTCACGCTTAGTATAGACTTTTTCAGTAATGTCGTATATTTCGTGACCCACCATTGTTTTAATAGCGTATTCGTCAACACCAGCATTCTTACACATCGTTATAAAAGTATTTCTACCATCGTGAGCTCTGTGATCTGGATTCAATTCTAAAGCATCAACAAGTGCTTCTATTCTACGTCTATACTTATCATATGTTAGCATTAAATTAGATTTTGCCGTATTCGTATCGGTACAATTAAATAAGTATTCACTGTTCAACTCTTATGGAGCACTTAAACGTAGTCATATACCGTATACAGCTGACACGTCAAAAGAGTAAAAATTACAGATATTGATAACGAAATATTTGAGGGAATTGTATCTGACTATATTTATCCTGAAGATAATGAGCCAGAAGGAGTAGCTGGAATTTGTATCGAAGATTGTCCTCAACGTCCTGGCGACTGGATAGGGTTTAATGAACACGATATTAAAGAAATTAAAATAACAGACTAAAAACATTACGGAAGACTTGGTTAATAGCTGAGTCTTCTATTTTTATGTATGGAGGTAAAAGCAGTGAGTGAAGAAAAAGTAAATTATTTTGAAGAGGAAATGAAAGCTCTTTTAGCCGGTTATATAAGTGATCAGGATACGCATTAAATCAATACGTATGCAAAATTAAGCCAACAGGACATTACTTTCTTTTGACACCAAATCCTATTTCTCACATATACTAATATCACATCTGATTGAATCGTTTATATATAAAATCTTCCTTAAAGTTCTAAAAAAGAAAGGCAGGCTATCCAGATAATGGAGCAACTTATGGATTATGTAAAACCGGAACTGCTTATTGTGACCGCAGTTCTATACTTTTTCGGAATTGCACTTAAGCAAGCAGAATTTATCAAAGATAAATATATTCCGATCACGCTTGGGGCGACAGGCATTATCATCTGCGGGATCTGGGTGACATCTACCGCACATTTCGCAGGAGCACAGGATGTGTTGACCGCAGTTTTCGCATCCATAACGCAGGGCATTGTTGTTGCAGGACTGAGTACCTACATTCATCAGATCATCAAGCAGGCAGGAAAAGAAGAGTAGGAGTAGAAGTGGTATGGCATTAAATGGAATTGACATCAGCAACTGGCAAAGTGGGATCAATCTTGCGGTTGTCCCGTGTGATTTTGTGGTGATTAAGGCGACAGAAGGAACCGGTTATGTAAATCCGGATTACGAAAGAGCCTACCGTCAGGCGAAAACAACAGGGAAATGCCTGGGCATTTATCACTATGCGTCTGGTGGAAATATACAGGCGGAGGCAGAATATTTTCTGAAGAATGCAGGGAGCCGTGTGGGGGAGGCAATGCTTGTGCTGGACTGGGAAGGGCGGTCCAATCCGGCATTTGGTGTGAATGACCGGGAATGGGTGAAAGCCTGGTGTAATTATATTTCAACAAAGACCAGCGTCAATCCTGTGGTTTATGTGCAGCAAAGTATGATGAGCCGGTTGCAGAATATCGGAAACTATGGACTGTGGGTAGCGCAGTACGCGAGTATGGAGCCAATCGGGTACCAGGAAAATCCATGGAATGAGGGTGCATATGCCTGTGTGATGCGGCAGTACAGTTCTTCGGGAAGATTAAGCGGATGGAATGGCAATCTGGATTTGAATAAATTCTACGGAGACCGGCAGGCGTGGAGCCGGTATGCTGGAAAAGGAAACCAGACAACTCCAGAGAAACCTTCTGAAGAGGAAGAAAACCAGGAAGGAACTACGCTGGATCTGGTTTTTTGGACGATGCGTGGAGAATTTGGAAATGGGGAAGAACGGAAAAGCCGGCTTGGAACCAGATATGGAGAAGTGCAGGGGATGATCGACTATATTTCTGGTGCCAGTACAGAGACACTGGCAAAGGAAGTGCGTGCCGGGAAATATGGCAACGGGGAAGTGCGGAAAACGGTTCTGGGGAAACGGTATGAAGAAGTACAAAGCAGAGTCAATTCCGAAGAAAACAAGTATCATATCGTCAAATCCGGGGATACGCTTTCGGAAATTGCAGCGATATACGGAACATCTTATCAGGAAATCGCAAGGTTGAACAAACTACAAAATCCGAATCTGATTTATGTCGGTCAGAGGCTGCGGATCGAATAACCGGCTAATAGATTTGATATTCAGAATCTGGTCTTTGAATTCAGTAATTTGGTAAAAAGAGCTATTGTTTTCAGCTTTTTGGTGTGCTATGATGAAAAAAATGAATACACAGGAGGTTTTGGGATATGGATAATAACTTAAATGACCAGACAACTGAGAATAGTGAAGGGGAGGAAAAGAGTACATCTTCTTACACCGATCCCAATGCAGGATATACAGAAGCAGAGCCGCAGGCAAAGAATGACAATAGCGTGCCAAAAGAGGCAGCGGACGATAATTTAAAGCAGGAAGAAAAAAGTCATCCGGCATATACTTACGGTGAAATGCCAAAGTCAGAAAACGGAAGCGGCTACGGACAGTCAGCACTGGGCGGAAACGCTTGCCATTCCGGAACTTCGGATGGAACTTATGAAAATAATACTTACAACGGAAATTCGTATTATAACGGAACCAATCAGAGCGGAGCTTATACCAATGGGTACTCTGACAACCAGTATCAGAATGGTGGTTATAATACCGGTTTTAATGCCAATGGCTACAATAACAATTACAATAGCCAGAGCAATTATCAGATGCCGCCAAAGCAGATGGATCTATCGCCACTTTCTACCGGAGAATGGCTTTTGACGCTGATTGTCGGAATTATTCCATGTGCGGGACTGATCCTGTATATTATCTGGGCGTTTGGTAATAGTGGTAATCTGAACCGGCGTAACTACTGCAGAGCATCCTTGATTCTTCAGGTTATTTCGTATGTACTTGTGGTCTTCTTTATTTTGATTGTAGTAGTTGGTGGTGGTATCAGCTATTATGGTTATTAAATAAGTATCTGATGGTGATGGGCTTTTTGGCAAGGCAGCAGTGCTTTGCTGAAAAGCTTTTTCGTTTTTTTAGAAATTCTTTAGAAATCTATTCCGGTTCTCTTTAGCTTTAAGAGATAGACTATAGTCAAGGATGAGAAAAAGAGGAGAAAAGCAGTTATGGAAATGAATCATGTACTGGTCGTTGAAGACGACAAGGAAATCAGAGAAGGTGTGGAAATTTACCTGAAAAGTCAGGGATATGAAGTATTTCAGGCGGCAGATGGGATTGAAGGTCTGGAAGTGATCGAGAAAGAGGAAATCCATCTTGCAATCGTCGATATTATGATGCCGCGGATGGATGGAATCCGTATGACGATGAAGCTTCGGGAAAAATATGATTTTCCGGTGATCATGCTGTCAGCAAAATCAGAGGAAGTGGATAAGATCATGGGACTGAATATCGGGGCAGATGATTATGTGACGAAGCCATTTACACCGATGGAGCTTCTTGCGAGGGTGAATTCACAGCTCAGAAGATACCGGATGTTTGCAGAGAAGCTAAGAGACCGTGAAGAAAATCAGAATATCCATGTGATCGGCGGTCTGGAGCTGAATGAAGAAACGGTGGAGGTATCGGTTGACGGAGAGCCGGTGCGCCTGACACCGATTGAGTACAAAATCCTGCTTCTCCTTATGAAGAGTCCTGGAAGAGTTTTTTCGGCAGAGGAAATTTACGAGCGTGTATGGAATGAAAAAGCGATCAATACCGATACGATCATGGTCCATATCCGGAATATCCGTGAAAAAATTGAGAGCTGCCCGAAAGAACCAAAATATTTAAAGGTGGTGTGGGGCGTTGGATACAAAATCGAAAAACAGGCATAAACTAGGGATTGTCCTGATTTTAGGTGTAATCTTACTTGCGACGGTGATCGTGTTAGGAAACTATAATACTTTTTATAAGAATGCAAAAAAGGAGCAGGACAGTCTGACACAGAACTACCGGACGAGTGAGTCCTTTATGAAGACATTTATCCGGGACTGCTATGTATTGTATTCCAAAGAATCCGGAAACGAATATAACGTAAAGTTTCTGGATGATTATTATCCGGAATTTGATGAGAAATTTAACCGGCAGATTGCATATATGAATTACCAGGTGCAGGATGCAAACGGAGAGGTAATCGATGGATACCGGTCGAATAGAGATTCCTGGAAAAAAGTGAAAGATACCGAGCTTGCAGATTATGCTCTTGGGATTAAGATCTCGTTTGACAAAAACGGTGAAATCAAGATTGATCAGGTGATGGGAACGGAAGTAACCAAACAGGAAGCTGTTCTGAAGATCCTGACCTCAAATCTGCCGGAAAAAATATTTGAATATGAAGATGAAAGTGAGATTGAAAATATTTCACCAAAAGACAGGACCTATTATTTCATGATGACGGAAGCAAAGCTGAATGCTTATGTTATGCGGGTATATCCGATTACTTCAATGGTGGGAAACGCGGCGGTTTATACAATCTTGACCCTTATATTGTTGGTCGCACTTCTGGCATGGCTGATTCCGATGAAGAAAGATCTGTATACAGGAGATGAAAAAATTTTCCATGTACCATTTGAAATTGCGATAGCAACTGGTATTACTGGAATTAGCCTGATTTTCAGCTATCTTGGAGAACTGATTACGCACGCGAAAGGAAATGTGTGGCCAATCGATTTTCTGGTCTGGTTTGTTTTCTTTGCAGTCATGTACTGGGTATCCGGCTGTGTACGCCAGATCCGGCTTCTTGGAGTAAAGGAATATGTGAAAAAAAGAGTTCTGCTGATCTGGATCTGGAGAAGATTCGGAAACGGAATCCGAGGCGGTATCCACTGGTGCAAGGATAAGATCGAAGCATTTTATCATTCTCTGGATCAGTTTAATTTCAAGGAAAAGAACAATAAGATTATTTTGAAAATCGTGCTGTTCAATTTCGCAATACTGCTGGTGATCTGTTCATTCTGGTATTACGGAATTGCAGGACTGATCGTATATTCTGTAATCCTGTTCCTGATCCTGCAAAAATATTTTAATGATCTCCGGAAAAAATATGCATTGCTTTTGGAGGCAACCAATAAAATTGCAGACGGAAATCTGGATGTAGAGATTGAAGGTGATCTTGGTGTGTTCAGTCCGTTCCGTAATGAAATCCAGAAGATCCAGACCGGATTTAAGAAAGCGGTAAAGGAAGAAGTAAAAAGCCAGCGTATGAAAACAGAACTGATCACAAACGTATCACATGATCTGAAAACACCGCTGACTGCGATCATAACCTATGTGAATCTGTTGAAAGACGAGAAAGATGAGGAAAAGCGAAAGGATTATATTGATATTCTGGAACGCAAATCTATGCGTCTGAAAGTCCTGATCGAAGACCTTTTTGAGATCAGCAAAGCAAGCAGCCAGAATGTAAAGCTGAATTTGATGAACGTGGATATCGTCAATCTGTTTAAACAGGTAAAATTTGAGCTGGAAGATAAGTTCGAAGAAAAAGGTCTGGAGTTCAGGATCACTTTCCCGGAGGAAAAGGTGATTCTTCGACTGGACAGTCAGAAGACCTACCGGATCTTTGAGAATCTTCTGAATAACATTGTAAAATATGCACTTCCGGGAACAAGAGTTTATGTGGAAATCGAAAAGACGGAGAAAGATGTATTTATCCGCCTGAAAAATATTTCCGCAACCGAGCTCACCTTCAATCCGGAAGAAATTACAGAACGCTTCGTCCGCGGAGATGAGTCCCGCAATACCGAAGGCTCCGGTCTTGGCCTTGCAATCGTAAAAAGCTTCGTAGGTCTCCAGGGTGGAAGCTTCCACATCGAAACCGAAGCAGACCTCTTCAAAGCCGAAATCCGCTGGGCTTTGCCGGGAGAAGAGACAGTGAAGCAGGAAGCATAAGAAAAATAAATGGTACCGGATTCAATTTTTTTTACAACTGAATCTGGTACCATTTATTTTTCTGATTTGTCTCACAACCTACATTATTCAACTTTTTTACTTTGGAAATCCGCTGGAGTAATGAATCTCATAATCATCCGTGATAAAGAGTGCCTCTGCCCCCTTGATTCCTTCGATATATTTCAATCCATCATCTAACCCCATCGCAAAGCAGGTTGTACTAAGTGCGTCCGCTTCCGTAGAAGAGTCACAGACAATACTCACCCCAAGCAGATTATTTTTATAAGGATACCCGGTTTTCGGATCTAAGATATGGTGATAAATCTTGTCGCCCACCTTAAAATACCGCTCATAAATCCCGGAAGAAACCACAGATTGATCCTTGATTTTTACACTGGTGATCGCTTCTCCATTCTGTGCAAACGGCTTCTGGATCCCGATATTATAATCCGAGCCATCCGGTTTGCTGCCAAGAGCCAGCACATTTCCGCCCAGATTGATCAGCGCATGGGATACATTCTGCTCTTTCAGATATGCTTTCAGCTGATCCGCAATATATCCCTTTGCAATTCCGCCAAGATCAATAGCCGCCTCCGGATCCAGAAGCTGAACCGTATTTCCATCAACCCTCACATTCTCATATCCGATATGACGTTTCGCTTCCTGAATCGCCGCATCATCCGGAACGGTCCCCGTATTATTCTTAAAATCCCACAAGTCACTAAGTGGAGCGATCGTAATATCAAACTTTCCATCTGCCAGACGGCTGTATTCCACGCCTTTCTGAATCAAATCCACCGTATCACCCGAAAGTGTCACAGGCTCCCCGTTTGCATGGTTCAGCTCATAAATCTCGCTTCCTTCCGAAGTCCGGCTAAACCGCGCATTATAATCCTCGCATTTCGCCACACAAGCATCCAGAACATCCTCTGAATCCTTATCATAAACCGTAATCGTCACCACCGTATCAAACACCGTCACCGTCCGCGACACCGGCTGCGGCGAACTCCCAGAACATCCGTCCAGACAAAAAGTCCCAAACAAACTCAAACAAATACCAATTCCCCAATTCCTTATTTTCATCGCAGAACCTCCTACCATTAAAACACTAATTACATAAAATTTTCCCAATACAGTAAAATTTATCAAAACATAATCCACAGCATTATTTTTTTCATAAACCTTCAACAAACAACATAATGAAAATTTACGAATCCCAGGTCTGTGCAAAAAGTCAATAACCAGCCGAGGGAGGAAATGGAAGTGTGCAGCTCTCTATTTTGTGCAATGGAGATGAAACTCAAAAATCGTGGAAGCCATTGCTGAACACGATTTTCGCCCTAAGAGGTTCATCGGAATGGTATGCACAACTTGAGAGCTGCACACTTCCATTTCCTCCCTCGGCGTCTCTATTCCATTTTTCCCACAGACCGTCCATTTCGCCAATTACCCCATTATACGTTCCCCCATGAAAAAAATCAATCGAACACTTGATTGCATTAGATAAAATGATGTGTTAGAATAAACAAAGAAAAAGGAGAACCCTATGAGCCATAAAGAAAATAAGAGCCATGAGGAGAAAGCATCCGGTTTCAAAAAGAATGATCTGATTCTTGTCCTCCTTGTATTTGCTGCGGCAGGCATTTTTTTTGCAGGACATCTATTCACGAGCCAGAAAAGCGCAGGCGTTGTAGAAATACAGATTGACGGGAAAGTGGTAGAGACACTGGATCTGCAGAAAGAGCGTGCATTTAAGATCAACGGAGGAACGAACACCGTGCAGATCGAGAACGGAAAAGTGAAAATGGCAGCGGCCAACTGTCCGGATCAGATCTGTGTACACCAGAAAGCAATTTCAAGGAACGGAGAGAGTATTATCTGCCTTCCGAATAAGATCGTTCTGAAAATTGTCGATGGAGAAGAAGCCGAACTGGATGCGGTGACGAATTAAGATATGAAGAAAAATACAGTCAGAATAGCGTGGTTTGGTGTATTTACTGCCCTTGCGCTGATATTTAGTTATGTAGAGACTCTGATCCCGTTTCAGATCGGGATTCCGGGGGTTAAGCTTGGACTGGCGAATCTGATCGTTGTGGTGGCACTGTACAAGATGGGTGGAAAGGATGCCCTGTTGCTTTCGGTGACGCGTATCGTGCTGTCCGGATTTATTTTTGCCAGTCTGTTTAGTATTTTATACAGTCTGGCAGGCGGACTTTTAAGCCTTGCAGTGATGGTGATTTTGAAAAAGCGGGGATCATTCAGTGTTTTTGGAGTCAGCATGGCAGGTGGTGTCTTTCATAATGTCGGTCAGCTGATCGTAGCGATGCTGGTCGTGGAGACGTTCAGCGTCGCCTATTATGTGCCGGTGCTTCTGATCGCAGGAGTGATCACCGGATTTATTATCGGAGTTGTGGCAAATGAAATGCTCAAAAGACTTGGCAGCATCGTATTGTCATAGCGTGGGAGGAAGAGATGATTTCATATATAAGAGGGGAGCTTGTAGCTCTCGAAGAAGATAAAGCGATTGTAGATGTAGGCGGCGTGGGCTACGGGATTTTTATGTCCGGACAGGCGATGGGACAGCTTCCGCCGGTTGGGAGTAAAGTGAAGATCCACACCTATCTGAATGTCAAAGAAGATGCTATGCAGCTGTATGGATTTTTAAACCGTGATGCGCTTTCTGTGTTCAAGCTTCTGATCGGTGTCAGTGGGATCGGACCGAAAGGAGGTCTTGGGATTCTGGCGCAGCTTACACCAGACGAACTTCGATTTGCCGTGATGTCGAAGGACATCAAGGCAATTTCAGCAGCACCGGGAATTGGCAAGAAGACGGCGGAGAAGCTGATCGTGGAACTGAAGGATAAGCTGAAGATTGAGGACGTACTGGATCACCAGGTGGAAGCGGCAAATGGAGCCGCTGAAGATACGGTAAATGCACAAGGACTTCAGGCAGATGCGGTACAGGCACTTACGGCGCTTGGCTATGGAAGTACTGAGGCACTGCAGGCAGTGCGAAAAGTGGAAATGGATGAGAGCACGACGGTGGAAGATCTGCTGAAGGGTGCACTCAAATATTTGATATAAGAGGATTAGGATGGGAAGAAGAATTATTACCACAGAGAATCTGGAAGAGGATGTAAAAATTGAGAGTCATTTAAGACCTCAGCTTCTGGAAGATTATATTGGACAGGCGAAGGCAAAAGAGACTCTTAAGATTTATATAGAAGCGGCAAAAAGCAGGGGAGAGGCACTGGATCATGTGCTGTTTTACGGTCCGCCGGGACTTGGAAAGACAACCCTCGCCGGGATCATTGCGAACGAAATGGGCGTAAATATCAAGATCACGTCAGGCCCTGCGATCGAGAAACCTGGGGAAATGGCGGCAATCCTTAATAATCTCCAGGAAGGAGATGTGCTATTTGTAGATGAGATCCACCGACTGAACCGGCAGGTGGAGGAAGTACTTTATCCGGCGATGGAAGATTTTGCAATCGATATTATGATCGGAAAAGGGGCTTCGGCAAGGTCGATCCGTCTGGATCTGCCGCATTTTACACTGGTAGGGGCAACCACCCGTGCCGGAATGCTGACAGCTCCGCTCCGGGATCGTTTCGGGGTTGTGAACCGTCTGGAATTTTATACGGAAAAAGAACTGCAGACCATCATCATCCGTTCAGCAGGCGTGCTGGATGTGGAGATCGATGAAAAGGGAGCCCTTGAGATGGCAAGACGTTCCAGAGGAACGCCAAGGCTTGCCAACCGGCTTTTGAAAAGAGTCCGGGATTTTGCCCAGGTCAAATACGAGGGGGTGATCACCGAAGAGGTGGCAAGGCAGGCACTGGATCTTCTGGATGTGGACCGGCTTGGACTTGATCATGTAGACCGTAATCTTTTGACGACCATGATTGAAAAATTTCAGGGAGGTCCGGTAGGACTGGATACCCTTGCGGCAGCGATCGGGGAAGATGCCGGAACCGTAGAAGATGTCTATGAGCCATATCTTCTGAAGAATGGCTTTTTACAGAGAACACCAAGAGGAAGGGTGGTCACAGATCTTGCGTATACCCATCTTGGATTTGACAAGAACGAAGAATAGAAAGGAAAGAGACGATGCTGAAGATAAAACAATATGTGAAAGCAGAGAGTCTGGAGCAGGCGTATGAACTGAATCAGAAAAAGACGAACCGGATCGTCGGTGGAATGCTTTGGCTGAAAATGAGTACTGCGCAGATCCAGACTGCGATCGATCTGTCCGGACTCGGACTGGATCAGATTGAAGAGACGGAGGATGCATGGAAGATTGGATGTATGGTATCCCTTCGTGATCTGGAGTTACACGAAGGATTAAATGAATTGAGCTGCAACATGATCAGAGAAAGTGTGAGAAGTATTGTCGGTGTACAGTTCCGGAATCTTGCGACGATCGGCGGAAGTATTTTCGGACGGTTTGGATTTTCGGATGTACTGACCTGTTTCCTTGCACTGGATACAGAAGTAGAACTTTATAAAGGTGGGATCATTTCTCTGGAAGAGTTTGCAAAGATGGAGAGAGATAATGATATCCTTGTCCGTGTGATCGTAAAGAAAACACCAGGAAAGGGAAGCTATCAGTCACACCGTAATACCAAGACGGATTTTCCGGTACTGGCGGTTGCTGCTGACCGTTATGGAGATGAACTGAAGGTGGCAGTTGGGGCAAGACCGATGAAAGCAGTCTGTATTCACGTTCCGGCAGAACAGCTGGATGCGTACACAGATCTGAAAAAATTTGCAAAAGAGCTTGCAGCCCAGGTGCCGATGGGAAGCAATATGCGTGGAAGTGCAGCGTATCGTACCCATCTTGCAGAGGTTCTGATCCGCAGAGCATTAGAGAGAATCACAAACGGAGGTGAAAAGAATGCAGATTAGTCTGACACTGAATGGGAAAAAGATTACAGAAGAGATCGCAGCTGATCTGCTTCTGATCGATTTCGTGAGAAATCATGGATGTTACAGCGTAAAGCGCGGCTGTGAGACTTCCAACTGTGGACTTTGTACCGTATTTTTAGATGAGAAGCCGGTACTTTCCTGTTCCGTGCTTGCTGCAAGAGCAGACGGGCACAAGGTAGATACGCTGGAAGGACTGCAGGAGGAAGCAGAAGAATTTGGCTCTTTTATCGCAGGACAGGGGGCGGAGCAGTGCGGATTCTGTAATCCGGGTATGATCATGAATGCAATCGCACTTTTCCGCGAGAATCCGGATCCAAGTGATGACGAGATCCGGGAATACCTTGCGGGGAATCTCTGCCGCTGTTCAGGCTACGAGGGACAGCTCAGAGGAATCCATGATTTTCTGGACTACAAAAGAAAAGGGGGAGCCAGATGAAAGCAGTAGGAGTACCATTTGTAAAAAAAGATGCGAAAGCACTGGTGACTGGAAAGCCGGTATATACAAATGATCTGGCACCAAAGGATTGTCTGATCGTTAAGCTTCTAAGAAGTCCGCATGCCAATGCGATGATCCAGGAGATCAAGACAGATGTGGCAATGCGTGTGCCGGGAATCGAAGCAATCTATACCTGGAAGGATGTACCGCAGCAGCGTTTTACAATTGCAGGACAGACTTGGCCGGAGCCTAGTCCGTATGACCGGTTGATCCTGGACCAGCATGTTCGCTTTGCAGGAGATCCGGTAGCGATCATTGCCGGAGAAAATGAAGCCTGCGTAGAACGTGCAATGAAGATGATCAAGGTCAAATACGAGGTCCTTCCGGCAGTATTAGATCCTGAGGAAGCGCTGGATGGTCCAATTCTGGTGCATCCGGAGGACAGCTGGAAGGCATTGTGCCCGGTAGGAGCAGATAACAAGCGGAATCTTTGTGCACAGGCAGAAGATGGACATGGGGATGTAGAGAAAGTTCTTGCAGAATGCGATGTTGTCGTAGAACATACATATCATGTCAAAGCGGCACAGCAGGCAATGATGGAACCATTTCAGACGGTCTGCTTTATGGATATGTATGGAAGACTGAATGTGATGAGTTCTACGCAGATCGTTTACCATGTGCGCCGTATTGTTTCCAATGCACTTGGCATACCAAAATCCAAGATCCGTGCGTTTAAACCGAGAATCGGTGGTGGATTTGGGGCAAAACAGACGGCGGTAAGTGAGGTTTATCCGGCGTTTGTAACCTGGAAAACCGGAAAGCCATCGAAAATTGTATTTACAAGAGAGGAATCCCAGATTGCATCCTCACCGCGTCATGATATGGCGGTGACGGTTCGCATGGGAGCAGATAAAGAGGGAAATATCCGGGCAATTGATCTGTATACACTTTCTAACACAGGAGCATACGGGGAACATGGACCGACAACGGTCGGACTTTCCGGACATAAGGCGATTCCGCTTTATGGTTCATTAGATGCATACCGGTTCCGTTACGATGTGGTCTATACCAACCGGATGGCAGCAGGAGCTTATCGTGGATATGGAGCGACGCAGGGAATCTTTGCGGTTGAGACATCTGTTAACGAACTGGCAGAAAAACTTGGCATGGATCCGATGGAGATCCGTATGAAAAATATGGTCAAAGAAGGACAGTTCATGCCGGCATATTATGGGGAGACAGCGAATAGCTGTGCACTTGATAAATGCCTTGCGAGAGTAAAAGAAATGTCCGGATGGGATGAAAAGTATCCAAGAAAAGTTATGCCGGATGGCAAAATCCGCAGCGTCGGAGTAGCACTTGCCATGCAGGGATCCTGCATTTCCAATGTAGATGTCGGATCTGCAACGATCAAACTGGGCGAGGATGGTGTCTACAATATGTCAATCGCGGCAGCGGACATGGGAACCGGGTGTGATACGATTCTTGCACAGATGGCAGCAGAATGTCTGGACTGTGATCTGGATGATATTGCAGTATCCGGAGCAGATACCGATACTTCGCCGTATGATTCAGGCTCTTATGCATCAAGTACGACTTATGTGACCGGTATGGCGGTGACAAGAGCCGGTGAGGAACTGAAAAAGCGGATCGTCAGACAGGCAGCGAAGATGCTGAAATGTGAAGTGGATGAGGTTGATTTCGATGGACACATTGCAAGAAGCGATAAGACCGGAGAAGAGGTGACACTTGCGGAAATCGGAGCAGGGGCAATGTGCGGAAGTGATATTGCGCTTCAGGTAACAGAAAGCCACAGTTCGCCGGTATCTCCGCCGCCTTATATGGCAGGCGCTGTTGAAATCGAATTGGATCCGGAGACAGGACATGTCGAGATTCTGGATTACTATGCAGTGGTTGACTGCGGAACTGTTATTAACCCGAATCTTGCGAGGGTACAGGCGGAAGGCGGAATCGTGCAAGGAATCGGCATGACTCTTTATGAGAATATTCAGTACACGGAAAAAGGACAGCTTCTGAACAATTCATTTATGCAGTACAAGATTCCGACCCGAATGGATATGGGAAATCTGCATGTGGAATTTGAGAGCAGCTATGAGCCGACTGGACCGTTTGGCGCAAAATCGATTGGCGAAATCGTCATCAATACACCGGCTCCGGCATTGACGCATGCAATCGCAAATGCAACAGGTTTGTGGTTCCGTGAACTTCCGATTACAAGTGAACAGATTGCAATGGGAATTATGGAAAATGAAAATTAAACTGATTTATCTGGCGGCTGGAAACAGCCGCCGTTTTAACAGCCAAAGGATGCAAAATACAGAACCGCCACAATCAGAAGCAGAGAACAAACTGCTTTATCTGTTGGATGAAAAGCCGATGTTCCGCTATTTATTCGACCGTCTGTTAAAAGTCTGTCAAAGGCATCCGGAATGGGAAATGATTGTGGTAACACAGTATCCGGAGATTGAGCATCAGGTAAAAGCACTTCAGGAAAACGAGCAGCAAGGTGAACGTTTCCCGGTAAAAACAGTGATTTCAAAAGACAGCTATAAAGGAGCAGCCTATTCGGTAAAAGCAGGGATCCGTGCGGCAGGAGATGCTGATGCCTATGCATTTTTTGTGGCGGATCAGCCTTATTTTACAGAAGAAAGCGTGGAAGGATTCCTGGAAAAGATGGAGCGGGAGGCAAAAGTTGTACCGGGATGTGTGACCTGGAATGGACAGGAAGGCAATCCGGTCTGGTTTCCGGCGAAGTACGGGAAAGAGCTTCTGGAACTGGAAGGAGATGCCGGAGGAAGAAAGGTGTTCCGCAGATACCGAGAAAAGGCAATATTTTACGAGGTGAGCCTGAAAAAAGAGTTGGAAGATATTGATTATATGCCGGAAATAGAAAAAATGCGGATAACAGAAGGAGGCACAAAGAAAACTTTCCATGTATATGTTATCGAAAATGGAAAGCTTCAAAGGAAAGAGTCTCTGCTTATGGCACTTGGACTTACGGAGCAGATGGTACCGAGAATTGCTGCCGTGGGTGCGGGAGGTAAGACTTCTCTTTTGAAACAGCTGCTTGCTGAATACCAAGAGAAGGGTGCCCTCCCGGTTCTGGTGACTACAACCCATATGAAAAAAGAGACTGCCCCTTATTTTGTAATGGAGGATTCTATCGGAAAGATTCTGAAAGTGTGTAAAAGAGAAGGCGTGGTGATCGCCGGTCTGGATGCAGGAAGAGGCAGGATCAAAAGCCTTTCTGTACCGGTAATGGAAAAGATCTGGGAGCTTCCTGCGCCGATTCTTGTAGAAGCGGATGGTGCACGGATGCTTCCGGCGAAAGTGCCGGGGGAGAAAGAACCGGTTATTCCAAAGCAGATCCAGATAGTCCTTTCTGTATATGGACTCGATGCCATCGGACAAAGGATAAAAGACTGCTGTTTCCGACCTGAGCTTGTGGCACAGGTACTTGGAAAAGCAGTGGAAGAGGTTCTGACGGAGGAGGATCTGGCAGGGCTGGCTGTTTCGGCAAAAGGCGGGAAAAAGAATGTCCTGCCGGAAAAGGATTTCTATATTGTGCTAAACAAAGCAGATGACGAAAAACGTCTGAAAATGGCAGAGAGAATCGCCTTAAGAGTAGAACGGGATTCTGGTGAAAAAGTACGGATTACATCGTTTCGTTAATATTTTGGAAAAATAAAGCAATTGTGTGTTGAAAAATGGAACATTGCCGAATTGTCATTGGAAACCATTCGTGCTATCATAGATACGATAGCTTTGACAACGAAAGTTGTAAGTGGGTAGAGAAGGAGGCAAAAAAGTGAGTACGAAGGATAGTAATACTTCACAGGAACTATTTAACCTTAACGGAAAACCATCCTTTGGTCAGGCACTTCCGCTGGCATTCCAGCATGTAGTGGCGATGATCATTGGCTGTGTTGCACCGGCGATCATTCTTGCCGGTGTGTCCGGACTTTCAGAATCAGACACGGTTGTCCTGATTCAGGCATCTCTTGCAATGTCAGCGATTTCGACATTCATCCAGCTTTTTCCGTTTATCAAATTTAAGTCTTATCAGATAGGAGCCGGGCTTCCGGTTATTATGGGAATCAGCTTTGCGTATGTGCCGATCATGCAGTCAATTGCACAGGATGCAGATGTTGGAACAATACTTGGTGCACAGATCGTGGGCGGTATTGTTGCGATTATTGTAGGAATATTTATCAAACAGATCCGTCATCTTTTCCCGCCGCTGGTTACGGGAACGGTTGTATTTGCAATCGGACTTTCGCTGTATCCGACCGCAGTCAATTATATGGCAGGTGGAGCAGGAAGTGCGGATTATGGTTCATGGCAGAACTGGCTTGTTGCGATCATCACACTGGCAGTCGTAACAGGACTGAATCATTTTGGAAAGGGCTTTTTAAAGCTTTCTTCCGTTCTGATCGGAATCATAGTTGGATATGTAGTTGCGCTTGGCTTTGGAATGGTGGATTTTTCTTCCGTATTAACGGCAAAATGGGTACAGTTCCCACAGCCGATGCATTTCGGAATTAAATTCGAGCCATCCTCATGTGTTGCGATTGCGGTATTGTTTGCAATCAGCTCTATTCAGGCAATCGGAGACTTTTCAGCAACGACAACCGGAGGAATGGACCGTATGCCGACGGATGAGGAATTAAGCGGTGGTATCATTGGTTATGGAGTCAGCAATATTGTCTGCGCGTTTTTTAGTGGACTCCCGACAGCGACCTACAGTCAGAATGTCGGAATCGTAAGTTCTACGAAAGTAGTGGCAAAGAGAGTGTTTGGAATTGCAGCGATGATCATGCTGGTTGCAGGAATCATGCCAAAGATCGCATACATTCTTCTGACTATTCCGTCATGTGTGCTTGGAGGCGCAACAATCTCTGTATTTGCAATGATTTCCATGACGGGTATCAAACTGATCAATAATTCAAAGATGAATTATAGAAATACATCCATCGTAGGACTTGCCATCGCACTCGGAATGGGTGTGACACAGGCAAATGCAGCACTTGCACAGCTCCCTGCATGGGTAACAACCATTTTCGGTAAATCACCGGTTGCACTGTCTACTCTGGTTGCAGTGTTCCTGAATCTGGTTTTACCAAAGGAGAAAGAAGAGTAAATGAAGATCCTGATAAGAGGAGCCGGGGATCTTGCCACGGGAATTGCGGCAGAGCTGTGGGAAAGAGGACATCAGATCCTGATGACGGATGTTGCCATCCCACTCACCGTCAGACGTGAGGTGGCATTTTCAAGAGCGGTGTACGAAGAACATGCAGTGGTAGAAGGAATAGAAGCAGTTCTTGCCGAAAATTTTGAAGAAGCAGAAACAATTATGGCAACGCGGAAAATTGCTGTCATGGTGGATGAAAAAGCAGAAGTGCGGAAAGAATATCTGCCGGATGTACTGGTTGACGGGATCATGGCAAAAAAGAATCTTGGGACCCGGATCAGTGACGCTCCTCTTGTTATCGGTATCGGACCGGGCTTTACGGCAGCCGGAGACTGCCATTTTGTGATTGAAACGCAAAGAGGTGAGCATCTGGGCGAGGTGATCCGCGAGGGAAGTGCAATCCCCAACACCGGAATTCCGGGAAATATTGGCGGCTATACGGTGGAACGCCTTTTAAAGGCATCCGCAGACGGAATCATGCATCCGGTCGCGAGAATTGGTGATGTGGTGAAAAAAGGGCAGATTGTTGCAAGGTGCGGAGATGAACCTGTCTATGCGAGGCTCCACGGGATTGTCCGTGGGATGCTCCAGGAAGGTGTACCGGTCAAAAAAGGATTGAAGATCGGAGATGTGGATGCAAGGATAGAGGAAAAACTTTGTTATACGATTTCGGATAAAGCACGAAAGATCGGAAACGGAGTTGCGGAAGTAATCGATCTTGTCTATAAAACAAAATAAAAAAGTTGTCCGGACAACTTATTTATCCATCCTTTTTATGGTAAAATATAAAAAGGTTTGGGCAGAATACCTGCCGCAGTGACGGCAGGTATTTTTATGCCATAATCCATATAAAGTGAGGAACAAAAAATGAAACTGGTAAGAACAGAAGATGCAGTGGGGCAGGTGCTGTGCCATGACATTACACAGATCATTCCGGGAGTTGTAAAGGATGCTGTTTTCCGGAAGGGACATATTGTTACCGAAGAAGACATTCCGGTACTTTTATCTGTGGGAAAAGAGAATCTTTATATCTGGGAAAAACAGGAAGGTATGCTTCATGAAAATGAGGCAGCTGAGATCTTGCGTCAGATCTGTCAGGGTGAGCATATGCATCCTTCCGGGGTGAAGGAAGGAAAGATCGAACTGATCGCCGACTGTGAAGGGGTATTGAAGATCAATACCGAAAAGCTGAATGCGGTGAACAGTCTTGGTGAGATGATGATCGCATCCAGACATGGAAATTTTCCGGTGAAAACCGGAGATAAGATTGTAGGAACAAGGATCATTCCGCTTGTGATCGAAGAAGAAAAGATGCAGAAGGCCTGTGAAGTGGCAGGAAAAGAACCGATTTTCCGGATTCTTCCGTACCAGAAGAAAAAAGCGGGAATCGTAACGACGGGAAGCGAAGTGTATTATCACCGGATCGAGGATAAATTTACTCCGGTTGTGATCGAAAAACTGAAAGAATGTGGCGTTACAGAGGTGAAGCAGATCCAGTGCAACGACGATCATGAGATGATCACAGAAGCAATCCAGACTCTGATCGAGGATGGTTCTGACCTGATCGTCTGTACCGGTGGAATGAGTGTGGATCCGGATGACAGGACTCCGCTTGCGATCAAAAATGCCTGTACGGAAGTGGTGACTTATGGGGCACCGGTTCTTCCGGGAGCCATGTTTATGCTTGCTTATTGTGAAAAAGAAGGCAGACAGATTCCGGTCATGGGTCTTCCGGGATGCGTGATGTATGCAAAACGGACGATTTTTGATCTGGTTCTTCCGAGGATTATGTGTGATGAAAAGCTGCATGAAAAAGATTTCCGGCTTCTTGGACAGGGAGGACTTTGTCTGTCTTGTCCGGTGTGTACTTTTCCAAACTGTGGATTTGGAAAAGGAGGATATTAAAATCATGAGAAAGAATAACTTATTTAAGAAAACAGTGGTAGCAGGTCTGGTTCTGCTGATGACAGCATCACTTGCTGCATGTAACGGTAAAAAGACCGACACAAAAACAGAAGACAAAAAGACAGAAACAAAGGCTGGCAAAGAAGAGGATGTAGAGCTTCAGGTATTTATCGCAGCCAGCCTGAATACGGCAATGACAGATATTGCAGAGCGTTATGAAAAAGAGCATCCGAATGTGAAGATCGTCTACAATGCAGACAGCTCAGGAACTCTGCTGACACAGATCGAAGAAGGATATGAGTGTGACCTGTTCTTCTCCGCAGCACAGAAACAGATGGATCAGCTTGAGGCTGACGGACTGGTAGTAGAAGGAACCCGCCATAATGTAGTGAACAATCAGGTAGTTGTTATCACATTAAAGGACAGTGATACAGCAGTAACCGGGCTTGAAAACTTAAATGAGGCAAAGAGCATTGCACTTGCAGGCGGAAGTGTACCAGTTGGAAAATACACCCGTCAGGCGTTGATGAATCTCGGAATTCTGGACAAAGTAGACGATGCGTCTACCATCACAACAGAACAGGTTTCTGAAGCTCTTGGTGGAGCAGAAATCAGTGAGCAGGCAAATGTAAGCAAGGTGCTGATCGCCGTTACAGAGGGTGCATGCGAAGTTGGAACAACTTATTATTCTGATACATACGGATATGAGGATCAGATCAAGATCCTTCAGACAGTAAGCTATGATCTGACAGGTAACGTGATTTATCCGATCTGCCGTGTGGAAAATAAAGAGGCAGATGATGCAAAGAAAAAAGCAGCCGATGATTTCCTTACATATGTAACATCCGATGACGCAAAGAAGATCTTTGACAGCTACTATTTCGATACAAACGTAGAGTAAAAGAGGAACAATATGGAAGAAATAAGACAGATCCTTGCAGGACTTGACTGGAGTCCGCTTTTCATTTCAATCAAAACAGGAATCGCAGCAACGATTGTGTCATTCTTCCTGGGAATATGGGCAGCAAGAAAGGTGCTGAAAGCGAAGACGGGTCTCAGGGCTGTGCTGGATGGGATTCTGACACTGCCGCTGGTGCTTCCGCCGACGGTTGCAGGATTTTTCCTGCTGCTCATTTTCAGTACGAGAAGAACCGTTGGATCGTGTCTTTATACGACATTTGATATCAAGATCGTACAGTCCTGGGCAGGATGCGTGATCGCGGCAACTGTGATTGCATTTCCACTGATGTACCGGAATGCAAGAGCAGCATTTGAACAGGTGGATGTGAACCTGATCTATGCGGCGCAGACGCTCGGTATGCCGGAGTGGAAGATTTTTTGGAGGGTGATCATGCCGGCGGCAGGTCCTGGAGTTGCATCCGGTACAATTCTTGCATTTGCAAGAGCGCTTGGAGAATACGGTGCGACCTCCATGCTTGCGGGCAATATTCCAGGAAAGACGGCAACCATTTCCCAGAGGATTGCAATGGTCATCCAGGACGGTGATTATCAGACGGCAGGCGTGTGGGTCGGAATTGTAATCCTGATCGCATTCGGAATAGTAGTACTTATGAATCTGGCATTTGGAAAGGGAATGAAACATACAAAGCAATGGTAGAACTAGAGATAAAAAAACAGTATGGAAAATTCAGGCTGGATGTTGCCTTTAAAAGTGAAAAAAAGCGAATCGGAATCCTGGGCGCTTCTGGATGTGGGAAAAGCCTGACCTTGAAAAGTATTGCCGGGATCGAAAGACCGGAAAAAGGGCGGATCGTGATTGACGGAGTTACCCTTTTTGATGCCGGAAAAAAGATTTTTCTGAAGCCACAAAAAAGGAAAGTCGGTTATCTTTTTCAGAATTATGCGTTGTTTCCGAACATGACCGTGGAGCAGAATATCGGGATTGGATTTACCGGAAACAAAGAAGATAAGCAGAAAATGGTAGAACAGTTGATCCATCATTTCCAGCTGGACGGACTGGAAAAGCTTTATCCGTCAAAGCTTTCCGGCGGACAGCAGCAGAGAACGGCACTGGCACGGATTATGGCATATGAACCGGATGTGATCCTTCTGGATGAACCATTTTCGGCACTGGATGCGTATCTTCGTGAGCGGATGCTGACCGAGCTGATGGAAATGCTGAGTGATTATGAAGGTACGGTGATCATGGTGTCCCACAGCAGGGATGAAATCTACAGCTTCAGTGAAGAGGTTCTGGTAATTGAAGATGGACATGGAATACGCCTGGGTCCGGTAAAAGAAGTATTTAATGCACCGCGCTATAAAACAGCGGCAAGACTTACCGGATGTAAAAATATTGCAGATGTTTACCGGATGGATGCGCAGACGGTGTATGTGAAAGACTGGGATGTGCAGCTGACTTTTAAAAGACGCACTGTGTCGGAGAATGTGAAGGCGATCGGGATCCGAGCTCATGATCTTATTCCGGTGTATGGAACGATATCCGATGCTATGCTGAAAGTTAAAGAATGGAAAAGTGTGGATTATCCATTTGAACGAAAATATTTTATCCGATGCGAGTCGGGATGTGAGGATTTCTGCTGGTTTGTCCAAAGAGAGATTTCTGCCACTCTGGAAGAAAAAGGAATGCCGGATGCACTCGCATTTCCGGAAGAAAAAGTGCTGTTCCTTGAAGGATAGCGTGACAGATGCTATAATGGACAAATAAGAAAACGGGCAGAAGGTGGCAGCATAAATGCAGAAAGAACAAGACAGGAAAGCGATTTACCGGAGCATTTTCTTCTGTGATATGGATCGGAAGAAGGCGGATGAGATCATTGACCGGTTAGGCGGCAGAACCGTAACCTATGACAAGGGCGAAATCATCATAAGAGAAAGAGAAAAACTGAACAATATCGGAATCCTGCTTGACGGGGGGCTCTGTAAAGTGCAGTATTACCGGGATGGAACCGAACAGCTGGTCCAGAAGCTGGTCAGCTCGTTTGTTGTGGGAGTGGAGATTGCGGTCAGTGAAAAAAAGACGAGTCCTTATGATATTTATGCATCGGAACAGGCGCACATTTTCTGGTTCCCTGTACGGGCGATGGAAGAAGAGGGTGTTCTGGATCTACGTGAGAGGATTGAGTTTTACAAGAAGACGGTTCATTTCCTTGCAAATGAAGATATCCGCAAGTGCAGGAAAATCGAACTGCTGTCAATCAGAGGAATCCGGGAAAGAATCGAGCGGTATCTGAGAGTTCAGCAAAGCCGCCACAAAAGCAGTGCATTTGATATTGAATTTAACAGAGAACAGATGGCGAATTATCTGGGAATCAACCGGAGTGTGCTGTCACATGAGTTGAAAAAAATGGAAAAAGAGGGGATTTTGAAGGTCAGAAAGAATCATTTTGAGCTGACTGATAAAGAATAAAACAGAAATTCTGCTGAAAATATCGAAAAGTGGTTGGTTTTTATCAGAATATAGTTTATAATGAAAAAGGATTAGGCGGCAAGGAGGTTCTTTATGGCATCGTCAAAAAATTATACAGAAGTTTTGATAGGCGGCAAAGTATTCACCCTGAGCGGATTTGAAAGTGAAGATTATCTGCAGAAGGTATCCACTTATCTGAACCATAAAATCGAGGAATGTACAAGCAGCGATGGATATCGCAAGCAGAGTGCGGAAGCCAGAAGTGTGCTTCTTGCTTTAAATATAGCAGATGATTATTTTAAAGCCAAGAAACAGGGCGGCGCATTAGAAAGCGACATCGAGGCAAAAGACAAGGAGATGTACGATTTAAAGCATGAACTGATCTCAGTACAGATCAAGTATGAGAATGCTGAAAAAGCACTGGATAAACTCAAGGCAGAGAACCAGGAGCTTCAGATGAAGATCGTACAGCTTGAAACAGAAATGAAAAATCACCGTACAAAATAGACTGTCCTGAGGCAGTCTATTTTTGATACTCCGGTATACAAAGAGAAATGTCTGCAACACAGGGGCTTTGTATACAGGTTATTTAAAGATAGAGGAGTTATATGAAAGACAGAGTTGAAATCCTTGCACCGGCAGGGAGTATGGAGTGCCTGAAAGCGGCAATTGCAGCAGGAGCTGATGCGGTATATACAGGGGGAGCCCTTTTCGGGGCACGTGCTTATGCACATAACCTGACGGAGGAAGAACTTTTAGAGGCAATTGATTATGTGCATTTGCATGGAAGAAGACTGTATCTGACCGTGAATACACTGATCAAAGACCGTGAGATGGAAAAACAGATGTATGATTATCTGCTCCCTTATTACCGGCAGGGGCTGGATGCGGTGATCGTGCAGGATATTGGACTGTTCCGTTTTATCCGGAAGCATTTTCCAGATCTTCCGATCCACGCAAGTACCCAGATGACGCTTACGGGAGTGGATGGGGCGAAGTTTCTGGAAAAGGAAGGTGCACAGCGGATTGTTACATCCAGAGAACTGAGTATGGCAGAGGTGAAGAAGATTGCCGATGAGACAGAGCTCGAGATTGAAAGCTTTGTACATGGTGCACTCTGCTATTGCTATTCCGGTCAGTGCCTGTTCAGCAGTTTTATCGGCGGCAGAAGTGGCAACCGTGGACAGTGCGCACAGCCGTGCAGACTGCTTTACCGGACACCGGAAGCAAAGAGACCACAGTATCTGCTGAGTCTTAAGGATATCTGTACATTGGAACTGATCCCGGAGATGATCGAGAGCGGGATTTATTCTTTCAAGATTGAAGGCCGGATGAAGAAGCCGGAGTATGCGGCAGCAGTCGCTTTTCAGTACCGGAAATATGCCGATCTTTATCTGAAATATTACGAAGAATGTCCGGCAGAAGAGGATCCGGCAGCGTATGCGATGAAGAAATACCGTGTCCGCGAGGAGGATCGGCAGATGCTGCTGGATCTCTATAACCGTGGCGGTTTCCATACGGGTTATTATCATACACAGAATGGACGGGAGATGATTTCCTTAAACCGTCCGAACCATGCAGGAGTGCCGGCAGTAAAGGTACTTGCTAAAAAAGGCAGAAATGTGACTGCAAAAGCACTGACAGACCTGTATCCGCAGGATATTATTGAACTCCCGATGCGCAAAGGCAGGGAAAAAGCAGATAATTATACCTGTAAGGATGCAGTCAGAAAAGGAATGAATGTGCAAATCCCGGTATTTGCAGATACCCCGTTCAAGAGGGATGAAATCTGGATGCGTACAAGAAACAGCACATTGATTGACACGCTGCGTGAAGAATTTGTAAATGGAAAAATAAAAGAACGGATCTGCGGAACTTTCCGGCTGTATCCGCAGGAAACGGCAACGCTTACGGTGAAGTGCCGGGATGCCGAGATTACGGTTGCCGGTGAAAAAGCACAGGAAGCACTGAGCCAGCCGATGAGCAGAGAGCGGATTGAAAAGCAGCTGCGCAAGACGGGAAATACGGAATTTGAATTTTCCTTTTTAAAGGTCGAGATCGGAGAAAAAGTATTTCTTCCGATGCAGAGCCTGAACGAACTTCGAAGGGAAGCACTGGAGACACTGGAAAAAGTGATCTGTGAGAAATACAGAAGAAGTGGTGAAGTGAAAGATCCGGAAGAAGATACGATAGAGCTTTCAATGGAAGAAGAGGTACTTTCCGGATGGACGGCATCGGTAAGAACCGCAGAACAGATGGAAGTGATCTTGGAAGAAGAAGCAATCGGAAGAATCTATGTGGATTGTACCATGTTCTCTCGCATCTGGGAGAAGGACAGCTATGTGGAGTGGATTACAAAAGTACATGCAGCAGGGAAAGAAATTTATCTGGTCATGCCTTATATTTTCCGGGAAAGAACCCGAAAACAGTATGAAGCTGCATATAACCGGATATTCGGAGCCGGATGGGACGGCATTCTGATCGCAAATTATGAAAGTTTTGCGTTTCTGAAAGAGCATGGTTATACCGGAAGGATTATGACCGATTACAATCTGTATGAATTTAATCAGGAAAGCAGGAAATTCTGGAAGGAAAAGGGAGTTTTTGAATTTACAGCGCCCGTGGAACTGACAGAAAGAGAACTCCAGGATCTCCGGGTAAAGGATGGAGAAGTGATCGTATATGGTTATCTTCCGATGATGGTATCTGCAGGATGTATTCAGAAAACGACCAGAGGATGTCAGAAAAAATCCGGACAGATGACAATAACTGACAGATATCGTAATCCATTTGTGGTAAAAAATGAATGTGATTACTGTTATAATATCCTTTACAATTATGTACCATTATATCTGGGAGACCGGATGGAAGAGGTATATCAGATCGGTCCTGGGCGGATCCGACTGATGTTTACTACTGAAAGGCAGCAGGAGGTAAGGCAGATTTTAAGTGCGTATTTTGAAGGAAAAGAGCTTCCGGAGGGAACGTACACCAGGGGACACTGGAAAAGAGGAATAAAGTAGGTGGAATTTTGATCAATATAATTGTAGAGCTGTCAAAATATCTGATGATAGCCCTAATGCTGGTCTATACATTTGAATGTTTTGCAGTATTTAATTACGCAGATGAGTATACACAGAAAAGTATTTTCAGAAAGCAGAATGTGCTGATGTTTCTGCTTCATATGATTGCATTTCTGGTGATGTATCTGCAGAAAAATGAAACAAAAATGATCGGATTTTACGGGATGCAGGTGGTACTGTTTCTGGCAGTTATTTTGCTGTATACAAAAATTTACCCGCGGGTGTCGCGGCTGGTTGTAAACAATATGTGTATGCTGATGGCAATCGGTTTTATTATGATCACCAGACTTTCGTATTCGCTTGCGGTAAAGCAGTTTCTCATTGTCAGTGCATCCGTAGCGATAAGTCTTGTGATCCCGGTCATCATCCGGAAGGTAAAAGCTCTGTCAGAATGGAAAATATTCTATGCAATTGCAGGTGTTGTAATGCTTGGGGTCGTTATCATTGTAGGACGTGTGACTGGAGGAGCGATGCTGAATGTTGCAATCGGAGGTTTTACCCTTCAGCCATCTGAGCTTGTGAAGATCATTTTTGTATTTTTCGTTGCGGCGAGTCTGAAGACTGATACTTCATTTAAGAATATTGTGATCACAACGGCAGTGGCAGCAATGCATGTGCTGATCTTGGTTGTATCAAAAGACCTTGGTGCGGCGTTGATCATTTTTGCTGTATATCTGGTGATGCTCTATGTGGCAAGCAGACAGCCACTTTATGTACTTGTCGGGCTGATTGCAGGAAGTGGGGCATCAGTTGTGGCATATAAATTATTTAACCACGTCCGTGTGCGTGTACTGGTATGGAAGAATCCATTTACCGTTTACAATGAAGGTGGTTATCAGGTGGCACAATCCTTGATGGCGATCGGCACAGGAAGCTGGTTTGGAATGGGACTTTTTCAAGGGGCGGCAGATCAGATACCTGTTGCAGAGTCAGATTTCATTTTTTCAGCAATTGCGGAGGAAATGGGACTGATTTTTGCACTTTGTCTGATCCTGGTATGTGTCAGTGTTTATATGATGTTTCTGAATATTGCGATGCAGCTTCGGGACAGCTTTTATAAACTGGTGGCACTGGGACTTGGAACCTGTTATATTTTTCAGACATTTCTGACGATCGGAGGTGTGACAAAGTTCATTCCGTCTACCGGAGTGACACTTCCGCTGGTAAGCTACGGTGGAACCTCCGTCCTCAGTACGATCATTATGTTTGCGATCATTCAGGGACTGTATGTATTAAGAGAAGACGAGGAAGAAGACATTGAAAGAAAAAAAATACAGAGAAGACGAACTTCCAGATCTGGATCAGCAGCTGGAGAGCCTGCCAGACGAGAGCGGGTATCACGACCAAAAGAAGAAGGCAGAAGGAAAAAGCCGCAGCAGACGAACGGATGGCGAACCGAAGAAAAAGGCCGAACGCAGCAGCCTAAAAAACGGACAGCGGCGTCCGAAAGAAGCACAGGCAGAAAGAAGCGGAGCCAGTAAGAAAAAAGAGAAGCAGATGACCAATAAAGAACTGACGAGAGTTACTTATATTTTTGTAACACTGTTTTTGGTACTGATGGGATATCTGGTTTATTTTAATGTGGTAAAAAGTAAAGAGGTTGTCAACAGCACGTACAATATCCGTCAGGATCTTCTTGCGGACCGTGTGCTGCGTGGCAGTATTACAGATAAAAATGGAGAAGTGCTTGCACAGACTGTGACAAATGACGATGGATCGGAAACACGGGAATATCCGGAAGGAGAAGTGTTTGCACATGTTGTCGGATATGCCGCAAAAGGAAAATCCGGACTGGAATCCTCACAGAATTTCAATCTTCTGACTTCAAATGCCTTTTTCCTGGAAAAGCTGGCGAATGAATTTAAAGACCAGAAGAATACGGGAGATACGGTGGTCACAACCTTGGATGCGAACCTGCAGAATGCAGCATATAATGCACTGGGAGATAACAAAGGTGCAGTTGTCGTGATGGAGCCAAGTACAGGGAAGATCCTGGCAATGGTATCGAAGCCGTCTTTTGATCCGAATAATGTTTCGGAAAACTGGGATGCACTGAACAATGACGAGAATAGTTCGCTTCTTAACAGGGCTACACTTGGACAGTATACACCGGGGTCGACATTCAAGCTGGTGACAACACTTGCTTTTATGCGGCAGAATCCAGATTATAATAATTATTCGTTTGAATGTAATGGAGAATTTTCACAGAATGGGGCGACGATCCACTGTTATAACAGCACTGCTCATGGGGAAGAGAATCTGACGGATTCGGTTGCAAATTCCTGCAATTCTTCGTTTTCAAATATCGGGCTGCAGCTGGATAAGGCAGAATGGAGAAAGACTGCCAAACAGATGCTGTTTAACAGCAAGCTTCCGGGTGATGTGAAATATAATGAAAGCAGTTTCCGCCTGAAAACAGATGCAGGAGATGCAGATACGATGATGACTGCAATTGGTCAGGGAGAGACACAGGTCAGTCCGTACCATATGGCGATGATCGTTTCGGCGATCGCAAATGGTGGAAAGCTGATGAAGCCGTATCTGGTGGACAAGATTACAAATTATGCAGGCACAACGGTGAAGAAATATATGCCGGAAAGCTACAAAGAGCTTATGACATCATCTGAAGCTGCACAGCTTACGGAATACATGAAGGCGGTTGTGGATTATGGTACCGGAGCTGCGCTTTCAGGTGCGTCTTATACAGTGGCAGGGAAAACCGGAACTGCCGAGGTCAGTGAAGATGGAAATACAGTACATTCCTGGTTTGTCGGATTTTCCAATGTGGATAATCCGGAGCTGGCGATCAGCGTTTGTGTCGAGGATGCAGATACAGCGACCATTACTGGTGTCAGTGTCGCAAAGCAGGTGTTTGATTCTTACTATAATAATTAAAGGTCGGGGAGACAGCGCACATGAGGTTTTACAAAAATCTTTATGTCAGTGAGAGCATGGCAAAAAAGAAAGAAAAAGTGATTGCAAAACTGAATAAAAAAAAATATCCGTTGAATACTTATGTGATCGCACTGATCGAAGAAGGGGAAAATCAGTTGGAATTTTATTCGACGTTGATGTTCCGCCAGGGAAGTGTGATCGATGATGATATTTTCGCAGTTGGTCTTGCAAGCGGATATGATGATGCGCTGTATCTGGTAGAAGAGATCGCGAAGGAAGTTTATGAAAAAACAGGGGATCTGGATATCCGGTCCTACATCAGAGAGCAGGAGAGGGAAGAAGCATGATTCTACATATCATTGGATTGATTTTGAAGATTATCGGGATTTTTCTTCTGGTGATTCTTGGAATCCTGCTACTTGTGATCGGTGTCCTTCTCTTTGTACCGCTGAGGTATGAACTGCGTGCCGAGTTTCCGGGGAAGCTGGAAGATGCGGAGGGGAATCTTAAGATTTCATGGCTACTTCATCTGATTGCAGGAAGAGTGGAGTATCGGAACGGCGATGTGAAATGGCAGGGGCGGATTGCCTGGAAGAAGTTGGGAGATGTTCTGGAAGCGGAAGATAAACCGGTGAGAAAGAAGGAGAAAAAGCCGGATGGCGGAAAAAAAGCCGGTGCGGAGAATGCCAGTGAGAGAACGGCAGAAAGAAATGATGCGGCAAATGTAAAGAAGCCGCAGACGCTGCCGGAAAAGAGAGCCGAAAGCGGAACGTATGCAAAGCCAGAGCATGCGGACGTGAAAGATGAGAAGTCCAAAACAGAAACACAGGGAAGTCCTGACACGAAGGTGAAAACATTTTCAGAAAAAAAAGAAGAGAATGCTACACCGGAAAAGGAAAGTGAATCCAGAGAAAAAAAGGATGTTCATGACGAGAGAGGATCCGGAAAGGCTCACAAAACTCCACGAAAGCGGAAGAAACCAGTCAAAGCATTTGGAAAACTGATCCGGAAGCTCAGTCAGAAGCTTCGGGAAATCCTGGAAAAGATCAAATGTACATGGAAGAATTTATGTGATAAAATAAAAAATATCGCAGATAAAAAAGATAAAATTCTGGAGTTCCTGGAACAGGAAAATCATAAAGCAGCTTTTGCACGTGGCAAAAAGGAACTGGTCTGGGTGAAGCATTTTCTGAAGCCGAAAAAGCTTCGCGTAAAACTGCATTTCGGTTTTGAAGATCCTTACCATACCGGACAGGTACTGGCACTTTGTGGAATGTTTTATGCATTTATCGGAGAAAATATGGATCTGGAACCGGATTTTGAAAAGCGGGTACTGGAAGGTTCCGTTTATGTAAAAGGAAGACTAAGAACAGTTCATATGGCAGTATTTGCAGCAAAGATGCTGCTGGATAAGAATATTCGCAGCACTTATCATGATATCAGGGAGTTTAAATGGTAAAGCATTCGATAGAAAATAACAGGAGGAATCGAAAAAATGGCAGTAGATAATCAGTTTAAAGAGACAGTAGATGCATTGTTTAAAGGGATGAACGGCGTGGTATCATCCAAAACCGTTGTAGGAGATGCGATCCACATCGGAGATACGATCATTCTTCCGCTTGTTGATGTATCTTTTGCAATCGGGGCAGGGGCATTTCATGCGGACAAAAAGGACAGAGGAGCCGGCGGACTTGGCGGCAAGATGATTCCAAGTGCAGTGCTTGTGATCCAGAACGGAACAACTAGACTGGTCAACATCAAGAATCAGGATACCATGACCAAGATCCTGGATATGGTCCCGGATGTGATTGACCGTTTTAAATCCCCATCTGAGGATAAAATGACCGAAGAGGATGTGGCAGATCTGTTAAATGAAGCAGATTCTCCGGAAAATCAGGAATAGACGTAGGTTTCTGGCATATATTTATTGTAAAAGAGGAAAAAGCAGGAACGAAGATGAAACGGGTATTTGGTTTTGCACTGTTTTTTGTGGCACTTGGTATGGTGATCATGATGTTTATTCCGAGCATATTTATCGGAATTCTGATCGTTCTGCTGTGCCTCCTTGTCGGATATCAGCTTTTTTGCTGCTGATTTTGAAAAAATATGAGAACCTGTAGGGGAAACCCTGAAAAAAGCCTTGCGTATGCAGGGCTTTTGTGATACAATGCTAGCGTTGCAAAAAAACACGTGTGTGGTTTATCCCGGTGGTGCCAAAGCTGACAAGCATGGTTCGCGGACATAAGCACACGGAAGTAAAAAACCAATGGAGGAAAGAAACATGAGCGTTATTTCAATGAAACAACTTTTAGAAGCAGGTGTTCATTTCGGACATCAGACAAGAAGATGGAACCCTAAGATGGCAGAGTACATCTACACAGAGAGAAATGGTATCTACATCATCGACCTTCAGAAATCTGTAGGAAAAGTAGATGAAGCTTACCAGGCAGTATCTGACATCGCAGCAGAAGGTGGAAAGATCCTTTTCGTAGGAACAAAGAAACAGGCTCAGGATGCAATCAAGACAGAAGCAGAACGTTGCGGAATGTACTATGTTAACGAAAGATGGCTTGGAGGAATGCTTACAAACTTCAAGACAATCCAGAGCAGAATCGCTCGTCTGAAAGAAATCGAAGCTATGTCAGAAGACGGAACATTCGATGTACTGCCGAAGAAAGAAGTTATCGAAATCAAGAAAGAATGGGAAAAGCTTGAAAAGAACCTTGGCGGAATCAAAGAAATGAAGAGAATCCCGGATGCTATCTTTGTAGTAGATCCTAAGAAAGAAAGAATCTGTGTTCAGGAAGCTCACACACTCGGAATCCCGCTGATCGGTATTGCTGATACAAACTGTGATCCGGAAGAACTTGATTATGTAATTCCAGGAAATGATGATGCTATCAGAGCTGTAAAACTTATCGTATCTAAGATGGCTGATGCTGTAATCGAAGCAAACCAGGGCGAAGCAGAAGAAGTTTACGAAGGCGAAGACGTAGAAACAGCTGAAGAAACAACAGAAGAATAATTCGAACAATCCAAAAGATCATATTGAAAGATGGAGGAAAAAATCATGGCAATCACAGCAAGCATGGTAAAAGAATTAAGAGAAATGACAGGCGCTGGTATGATGGACTGCAAAAAAGCTCTGAACGAATCTAACGGAGATATGGATGCAGCAATCGAATACCTCAGAAAGAACGGCGAAGCTAAGGCTGTTAAGAAAGCCGGACGTATCGCAGCTGAAGGTATTGTTATGGCAGACGTTAAAGAAGATAAGACAGCAGCTATCGTAGAAGTTAACTCTGAGACAGACTTCGTTGCTAAGAACGCTGATTTCCAGGCATTCGTAAAAGCAGTTGTTAATCAGGCACTTACTACAAAAGCTACAGATATGGAAGGATTCATGGCTGAAGCTTGGAACGAAGATACTTCTAAGACAGTTAACGATGCACTTACAGAAAAGATTTCTGTAATCGGAGAAAAGCTCAGCATCAGAAGATTCGAAAAGATCGTTACAGATGGCTGTGTAGTATCTTACATCCACGGTGGCGGACGTATCGGTGTTCTTGTAGAAGCTGATACAGCAGTTGTTAACGATGCTGTTAAAGAAGCTCTGAAAAACGTAGCTATGCAGGTAGCAGCTTTAAATGCTAAGTATGTAAGCCAGGCAGATGTAGATGCTGATTACATCGCACATGAGAAAGAAATTCTTCTTGCTCAGATCATGAACGACCCGAAAGAATCTCAGAAACCGGAAAAGGTTATCCAGGGAATGATTTCCGGACGTATCAACAAAGAGATGAAGGAAATCTGTCTGTTAGATCAGGTATATGTAAAAGCTGAAGATGGAAAACAGTCTGTAGCTAAATACCTTGACGAAGTTGGAAAAGCTAACGGAACAACTATCACTCTGAAGAAATTCGTTCGTTTCGAGACAGGTGAAGGTCTTGAAAAGAAAAATGAAGATTTCGCAGCTGAAGTTGCAGCTCAGATGAACGCATAATCTTACAGTTCGCATAAGAATTTGAACCGTATTATTATCATGTAAATCAACGAAAAACCTTGAATTTCCTATGAAAATGGGATTCAAGGTTTTTTTGCGTTGCCAAGCATGCGACAAAAAGGTCCGGTGGACCTTTTTTAGTGTTGGGGAATAAATTTCGACTTATCGTAAATTATCGCTATTTATGCATGGAATTGGGTAAAAGTTGGGGAGTGAGCTGGGGAATTTTAATTCCCCAACTGGCGTATGAAACTTCGCCTCATTCTTCTGAAATAAGTAGGCGGAGATTGCCTGTTTTATTTTGTTGGGGAGTAGTGTAACTCCCCAATATTTCCTCAACTTTTGATGTATCATAGCGTGAGACTTCTCAGCTTTCCGTAAAGTGTTATACGGAAAAATTGCTGATTGCTGAAAACGTGTAAGAAGAATATAATAAAAACATTAGATGGACTGAACAGAAAGCATGTAATCGCGGTAATTAAAGAATAGTTATAGAAGAATAAAATATTAACAATACTTATAGGAAAAAACAATTAGACTTATAAATATAATTGATGTATACTACAAAAGGTGTTAATTATATGACAATTTTAGGAGGAAAGAATTAATGAAAAAGAAAACACTTTCACGTGTTCTTGCTTTCTCTTTATGTGCAGCTCTTCTTGCAACAACAGGTTGCGGGGGATCAGACAAGAAAGATGGCAGCACAGATGCAAAGCAGACAGAAGCAGCAGCGGCAAAAGATGAAATGCACATTGCAGTATCAGCAAACCCGCCAACACTTGACACACAGATCAGCAACTCCAACATTGTAGGACAGATTGCGTATCATATTTTTGAGCCACTGTTTGCAATGGATGAAAACTATGAGCCGCAGCCGGTTCTTGCAGAATCTTACGAAGTAAGCGAAGATGGTCTTGAATATACCATTAAACTTCGTGAAGGTGTGAAATTCCATAACGGCAACGAGATGACTGCAGATGACGTTGTTGCATCTATGAACCGTTGGATAGAAAAATCACCAAAGGCAAATACATTGATCGGTGGATCTACATTTGAAAAAGTGGATGATTATACAGTGAAGATGACAGCTAACCAGGCTTCTTCTGATATTATTACCGTTCTTGCTAACCCGATCATGTTCGCAGCTATTTATCCGGCAGAGATTGTTGAAGCTGCTACAGATGAAGGAATCAGCGAATTCATCGGTACAGGTCCGTATAAACTTGCTGAGTGGAAACAGGATCAGTACATCAAGTTAGAGAAGAATGATGATTACCAGGGAAATGAAAATGCAACATCTGGTCTTGCAAGCAAAAAAACCGCTGCAACAAAGACATTGGTATTTGATTTCGTTACAGATGCATCTACACGACTCGCAGGTGCACAGAACGGACAGTATGATGTTGTTGAAGAAATTCCGTTGGATAACTATGATGATCTGGCAAATGCTTCTAACGTAACACTTAGCATTACAAAGGGTGGTACACTTAACCTTTTCCTTAATACAACAGAAGGAATCATGGCTAACCAGGATATGAGACAGGCCGTGCTTGCTGCACTTAACTGTGACGATATTCTTCTTGCATGTTACGGTAACGAAGACCTCTACGAAGAAAATCCGGGATGGTTCAACCCGTCAGATACACAGTGGGGAACAGATGCAGGAAAAGAATATTACAACCAGAAGGATGCGGATAAAGCAAAAGAGCTTCTTAAGAAAGCAGGATATAATAACGAAAAACTTGTACTTGTAACAACACCGGATTATCCGGAAATGTACAGTGCAACACTGGTTGTTCAGGAACAGTTAAAGAAAGTTGGAATCAATGCTGAAGTTGAAAGCTATGATTTCAGTACTTTCATGGAACATCGTGCAGATCCGAAACAGTTCAGCATGTATGTGACAAGTAACAGCTACAACGTAATTCCGATTCAGTTATCCGTGCTTGATAAAGGATGGGCAGGACTTGATACACCGGAAGTTACAGATGGAATTACAGCGATCCGTTCTGCTGCATCTACAGAAGATGCTTCTGCTGCATGGGCAGATCTACAGGAATTTCTTTATGAATATGGTGCAGCATCTGTTATCGGGCATTACACAGGCGTAAATGCTCTTAGCACAAAAGTAGAAGGTTATGATTACTTAAGATTCCCGATTTTATGGAACGCAACAGTTTCAAAATAATCCGGAGATGGTAACGGCGAGCAGCAGATGCGGCTCGCCGTTTTTTAAAGAAGGAGTACAGTATGTTATCTTATATCGGAAAAAGACTTTTATCACTGATCCCGGTTATGTTTGTCGTATCAGTTGTTGCTTTCCTGGTAGTTTACATGATCCCGGGGGGACCTGCAACGGCAATTCTTGGTATGGAAGCAACTCCGGATCAGATCAGTGCACTCAATGCACAGCTTGGTTTTGACAGACCATTTCTGGTACAGTATCTTGATTGGTTTGGAAATGTGTTACACGGGAACTGGGGAAATTCTTATTTTCTTCAGACATCTGTTCTTTCGGCAATCGGAGAGTATTTTGGACCAACCTTAAGTCTGGCAATTCTTGCACAGATTTTTGCACTGATCCTTTCCGTACCGCTTGGAATCCTTGCGGCTTACAAAAGAGGAACAGCCATTGACGTAACAGCCGTTTCAATTTCACTTCTCGGTTCTGCACTTCCGGGATTTTTGCTCAGTATGTTTCTGATGCTTGCTTTCAGTGTGTATAATCATTGGTTCCCGGTTGCAGGCTATGCCACACTTTCTGCAGGATTTGGTGAACATCTGAAATATCTGTTTGTTCCGGCTCTGTCCCTTGGAATCGTACAGGCAGCATATCTTACCAGAATGACAAGATCTTCCCTTCTGGATGTGCTTTATAAAAACTTCATCCATACAGCCCGGGCAAAGGGACTGAAAGAGATGAAAGTGGTTCTGGTCTATGGACTTAAAAATGCAGCGCCGATTATTTTAACAGCGGTGGGACAGTCATTCGGAAGTCTGATCACAGGTACTATTGTCACAGAAACGTTGTTTAACATACCGGGGCTTGGTATGCTGACCATGACTTCCATCAACAGAAGAGATGTCTTTGTGATTCAGGGAGTTGTACTATTTGTAACCATGTTGTATGTACTTGTCAATCTGGTGGTGGATGTTCTTTACGGTTTCGTAGATCCAAGACTCCAACCAGGACGCAAATAGGAGGAAAAAAAGATGTATTTTACAAGAAAAAGTATGTCTGAAGCCAGTGAAGCGATTTTTAAAGAACAGAGACAGCTTCGGAAAGAAAAACTTCTTGCAAATCCGGCACTGATCATCGGTGCAGTCGGATTTGTCGTAATTCTTATTGTAGCTGTCCTGGTTCCGCTTCTTAGTAAGGTTGATCCAAATGCCATGACGGTCACAGAACGTTTTAAAGCGCCGTGTGCAAAATATATTTTCGGAACAGATGAATATGGCCGTGATATATTCATCCGTCTGATGTATGGAGCCAGAGTATCCCTATGGGTAGGCGGATGTGTTGCTGCATTTTCCTGCATCCTTGGCACGATCATCGGTGTGTATGCAAGTTATTTCAAAATTCTTGACCAGATCCTGATGAGAATCTGTGATGGTCTGATCGCCATTCCGGGAATCCTTCTTGCAATCGCCCTGATCGCAGCACTTGGTACTTCCAGCTGGAATGTGGTGCTTGCCCTGACGATCGTTTATACACCGAGTGTGGCGCGTACTGTCCGTGCAAGTGCGATGGTCATCAAAGAGCAGCCGTATGTGGAGGCTGCAAAGGTGCAGGGGTTCAGTAACTTTAAGATCCTCTGGAAGCTGATCCTTCCGGGCGTTATTTCACCGCTTACCGTGCAGGCCTCTTTCATTTTTGCACAGGCAATCATTTCCGAAGCATCCTTAAGCTTCTTAGGTGCTGGTATTCCGGCTCCGGCAGCAAGCTGGGGAAATATGCTGCAGGACAGTAAGCTGGTATTTTCAAAGGCACCGTGGACCATGATCTGCCCTGGTATTGCAGTAGTAGTCTGTGTACTCAGTCTGAATCTTCTGGGCGACGGTCTCCGGGATTTCCTTGATCCGAGAGTAAAAGGAGGAGCGAAGAAATAATGGAAAAGCAGTGTAATGAATGTAAAAACCCAATTCTGGAAGTCAAAGATCTGCGGGTAAAATTCTCCGTTCATAAGAAATGGCTTCCTGCAGTAGACGGAGTAAATCTCTGCATCCAGCCGGGTGAGATCATCGGAGTTGTAGGAGAGTCCGGATCCGGAAAAAGTGTCATGTCACAGTCCATTCTCCGTCTTCGTGATCACGACACCGCAGTGCAGTACGAGGGAGAGATCCTGTTTGAAAATGAAGACCTGTTAAAGCGACCGCTTTCCAAGATGAGAGAGATCCGTGGAAATGATATTTCTGTTATTTTCCAGGATCCGCTGAACTCTTTAAGCCCGGTACATACCGTTGAAAAGCAGCTCAGCGAAATCGTGCTTCTTCATAAAAACGTAACAAAGGCAGAGGCAAAGGCACGTTCAATCGAGATGCTGAAGCTGACCGGGATTCCGAATCCGGAAGACTGCATGAAAAAGTACCCGTTTGAATTATCCGGTGGTATGCAGCAGCGAGTGATGATCGCAATGGCACTTGCCTGCGAGCCGAAGCTTCTGATCGCAGATGAGCCGACGACTGCCCTGGATGTAACAATCCAGGAACAGATCCTGCATCTAATCAAAGAGCTGAATGAAAAGCTTGGTATGTCCGTGCTCTTTATCACGCATGACATGGGGGCGGTTGCGCAGCTCTGTCATAGTGTGAAGGTTATGTATCTGGGACAGGTAGTAGAAGATACTACGACAGAAGAACTTTTTGCCAATCCACTGCATCCGTATACGGAAGGGCTTCTTGCCTGTATCCCGCATCTTGGAGTGGAGAGAGGTAAAGAACTTCCAACTATTCCGGGAACCGTACCACCGCTGACCAAGATCCCAGTCGGATGTCATTTCTGTACCAGATGTAAATACGCGGATGACCGCTGCAAGAATACACAGCCGCCGCTTGTGGAAGCAAGAAAAGGGCATCTGGTAAAATGTTGGAAATATGCAGATCAGGCAGTGAAAGAGGAGGTATAGACAGATGAGCGAATATTTACTGGAAATTAAAAACTTAAAAAAGTCTTTCCCTCTGAAAACCGGAAAGAGCAGCCTTTTCGGGAAAACATCCCGGATGTGTGCGGTAGATAATATGTCCCTTTCCATCAAAAAAGGTGAGACATACGGACTGGTTGGGGAGTCCGGATGTGGAAAATCTACCACAGGACGTGCAATTGTAGGGCTGACAAAACCAGACAGTGGCTCCATTCTTTACGATGGAAAGGATCTTTGTAAATTAAGTGACAAAGAGTTCAGACCACTTAGAAAAGAATTGCAGATGGTATTCCAGAATACCCTTTCTGCACTGAATCCGCGTCAGAGAATCGGAAATATCCTGGAGGATATCCTGAAGATCCACAGCAATCTGGATGCAGCAGAAAGAAGAGAAAAGGTAGTAGAGGTTCTGAAGAAGGTAGGGCTTTCCGAAGACCATTATTTCCGTTTTCCGCACGAGCTTTCCGGTGGGCAGGTACAGCGTCTTGGTATTGCAAGTGCCCTTGTTATCGGACCAAAGCTGATCGTCTGTGATGAACCGGTATCTGCGCTTGACGTATCGATTCAGGCACAGATCCTGAATATGCTGATGCAGCTTCAGAAGGAACTGGGACTCAGCCTTTTATTTATTTCACACGATATCGGTGTTATCCGTTTTATCTCAGATCGTATTGGGGTTATGTATCTGGGAACACTGGTAGAAGAAACCGATACCGAAGAATTGTTTGCAAATCCACTCCATCCGTACACGAAAGGACTTTTTGCTTCTGTGCCGGATCCGTATATTGAGCGGGACGGATTTTCAGAGCTTTCCGGAGAACAGCCGGTCAGAACCGAAGATTTTAAGGGTTGTGCGTTCTCCACACGCTGTCCGAATGCGACAGAAAAATGCAGACAGGAAGCACCGGTTTTCAGAGAAGTGAAGGCGGGGCATAAAGTAGCTTGTCATATGGTAGAAGAATAGAGGTATGTAAGAAAACACCGCAGGAAATGGGGGAATCCTGCGGTGTATTTTTTGTGGATGTAGAAGGGGGGACGAAGGGCATGGAGGGGAGGTTGTGAGGGTGCGACATAGAAAAGTAATCCCGTAGATTCCATTGCGCAAATCATTCCAAGGAACCCCTTGGGGCGGGAATCGTGTTCAGCAGAGGCTTCCACGATTCCTGGGTTTCCTCTCCATTGCGCAAAAAGTGAATCTACGGGATTACTTTTCTATGTCGCACCCATTCTACTTTGCTGGCTTTGCCCTTCTGGGTGTTCAATGTTTAAAAAAGTAGTGGGACTGCTGTTATGGGGCATTACATGTATATTTAAAAAGAATGAAAATTCAGTCAAAAAATCAAGCGATATAAAAATGAATGAAAATTAAGAAAATATAAATAGTATTCTCCACTGTTTTCCAGTATACTGAAGCTATGATTGGACATCGGAATTTAAGTTATGGGGCGATGGGTATTGTGCGATAACTTAGAGGGACAAATTGGATCTGGAAAGTGCTGCGGCTTCCTTATTGAGGCAATGGAGAGGAAACTCAGGAATCGTGGAAGCCTTTGCTGAACACGATTCCCGCTTTCAGAGGTTCCTCGGAATAGTTTGCCGAAGGGAAGCCGCAGCACTTTCTATATACACTTTGTCGGACTAACTTCAACAAACTTTTACACCTTAAAAGTAGAATGATGAGGAGGGAATGAAAATGAATGTAAATAGGAATTTCAAAGACAATCTGATGGGGAAGAAAAAGGTGATTTTTATTGTATGCTTTATTTTTGCAGTTGCTCTGATTGCCGCAATCCTGCACATGGTTTCGGGAGTGGGGAAGGATTCCGCGAAGAACATCCTCTACGCGGATAAGGTCAGCGTGATCACCGGAAACGGAAGCGGAACCGTGAACCGATTTGCAGGCGTTGTGGAGGCGCAGGATACTTTGAAAATCTCACTTTCAGAAGGACAGAAAGTGAAAGAGATTTTCGTAGAAAAAGGGCAGGAAGTGGAGCCTGGGACGAAACTCTTTGAATATGATACAGAGGAGCTTGCGATGACACTGGAGCAGGGGAATCTGGAGCTGGAGAAGATAGGGAACAGTATTTCCAATCTGAATTCACAGATTGCGGCCTTAACGACAGAGAAAAAGAATGCACCGGCAGGTGAGCAGCTTTCTTATACAACGCAGATCCAGGAGCTGCAGACGAATGTAAAACAGGAAGAATATAATTATAAAGTAAAAGAACTGGAAGTGAACCGGACGAAGAAGAGTCTGGAATCATCCACGGTGACATCCACGATTGCAGGAATCATCCAGGAGATCAATCCGGATCCTAGCTATGATAATTACAGTGGAGAAAAGCAGGCATTTATGAGCATTCTTTCTACTGGAAAATACCGAATTAAGGGAAAGATCAGTGAACAGAATATCGGTGAGCTTCAGCCGGGAATGGCTGTGACAGTGCGGGCAAGGAATAACCAGGAGGAGATCTGGAAGGGATCTGTGGATGTGATCGACACAGAAAAACCGGAGAGCAGTTCACAAAGCGAGATGTATTCCGGCTCGGATTCTTCTGCCCGGGCAACTAAGTATCCATTTTATGTAACGCTTGAAACCAGTGATGGTCTGATGCTGGGACAGCATGTATATATCGAGCCCGGAAACGGAGTAAATACAGAGGGATTACATCTGATGACTGCTTATATTGTAGATACAGACGGGAAAGAACCTTATGTCTGGGTAGCAAATGAAAAGGACAGACTGGAAAAGAGAAAGGTAAAGCTTGGTGCCTATGATGAGGAGCAGGATACATGGGAGATCACGGAAGGACTGAAAGAGACGGATTATATTGTCTGGCCGGATGGAGAATGTAAAGAAGGAGCAGCCGTTCAGAAGAACGAAAATGTACAGGCAGGAGGCATGGAAGAGGGGGAATAAAGGATGACTTTTCAAAAAAGAAATAAGAAAAAAATTCTTCAGATCGGGATTGCTTTGGTTGTCTGTGTATGTTTCATTGGAGGCGGCATTATATTTGCAATGAAAAAAAGTGAAAAAGCAGTCAAGGTAGCACCGGTAGCAAGTATGAGTAATGGTGGATGGTATTCAGAATCGGATATTTATGATTATGCGAAGGTGCAGGCAGGTGCGAGCCAGGACATTTACCATGATGATACCCTTACGATCAAGGAGATTTATGTCAAATCAGGGGATACGGTGAAGATCGGCGATCGTCTGGTTGCCTATGATACTACGCTTGCAGGACTTGAGCAGGAGATGAAGCAGATGGAGATTCAGGGGATTGAACTGAATATTCAGAATCAAAAGGCAGAATTAGAACAGTTGAAAAATGCAAAGATTGTTTCGTCTGTTGAAAGAAGCCAGGATGAACTACGAAAAATGACTGCAAAAGGAACCAGACCTGGAATAATACGGACTGCGGATACAAAGAAAAATGAAGGGGAAAATCCGGATACTTCCGAAAATCCTGAGCAGCCGGAGACACCAGAAAATCCGGAAGGACCGGAAAAACCATCAATCGGGAAACCGTTTCCGGAAGAACTGAAGGATAAGATCATTTATAAAGAGATTACAAAGGACGCTGCTCCTTATAATGAAGATGGAGATGGAACAAAAGAAAAGCCGTATCGCTATCTTTGTGCGCCGGGAGCAACGGTAAATGCGGAGTTCATGCTGAAAATGCTGGAAGAGAGGGCAGTCTGTATCTTTGATGTAGTGGATCAGGAGAAGGAACCGACGCTTCTTTTATACTCCTGGACGCTGGACGGAAAGACCGGACAGGTAATAAAGCCCGAAAATCCGGAACAGCCGGGGACACCGGAAGAGCCGAAAATTCCGGACGAACCGGATAATCCTGGTGGATATGAGGAGCCGGATCCGGGAGATGCAGATGGAATGACCAGGGAAGAGCAGGCAAAGCAGATCCAGGAAAAAGAGCAGAAGATCAAGGATCTGGATCTGGAAAAGCGAACAGCACAATTGGAATTGAAAAAGCTGGATAAAAAAGTAAATAATGGTGTTGTAAAGAGTACAGTAGAGGGAACGGTAAAAGCTGTACTTGACGAAGAAGAGGCAAAGCTGGAAAATAAACCGGTTATATCTGTGACCGGAAAAAATGGTTGTTATGTAATCGGAGGGATTGCCGAAAGCAGCTATGATAAATTAAAAGAGGGTATGACTGTGATGGTGACTTCCTGGAATACGGGGAACTCTTATGAGGCAACGATCACCAGTATCGGTAATTCACCGGTTGAAAGTATGAAGAGCAGCGAGAATCCTAATATGTCCTACTATCCGTTTACTGCAGTGGTTGAGAAAGATGCAGATCTTTCATCTGGCGATGGTGTCAGTATTTCCGTAGACGGACTTTCGGGTGACAATGGGAATTCGATTTACCTGGAACAGATGTTCATAAGAGAAGACGGAAACCGCTCCTATGTATACAAGAAAGGAAAACATGGAAGGCTGGAGAAGCAGTATGTAGAGGTTGGAAAAAATATGTACGGTTCCATGGAAATCGTTTCCGGACTTACCATGGAGGATGAGATTGCATTTCCGTATGGAAGAAATGTAAAAGAGGGTGCGAAGACAAAGACAGTGGAGTCATTGTATGATTATAATTAATGAGGGGGTGAGGAGATGCTTGAAGATATCAGGCTGGCATTTCAGGGAATCTGGAGTCATAAGCTGCGGTCTGCGCTGACGATGCTTGGTATTATTATCGGAATCGGATCGATCATTGCAATTGTTTCAACGATCAAAGGAACCAATGAGCAGATCAAGAAAAATCTGGTTGGTGCGGGAAATAATGCGGTCAATATCCAGCTTTATCAGGGAGACTGGACACTGGATCTGTCTTATCAGGAGGTTCCGGATGGAATACCGGAGATTTCAGATCGGGTACTTGGTGAGATCCAGACATTGGATGAGGTGGAAAGTGCAGCCCTTTATCACAGACGAAATGAATATGATGCTGTATATGCAGGCAGTCAGAAGCTGGCAAGCTGTAATATTTTTGGGATAGATTCCAATTATCTGGATGCCTATGGATTTCAGATCACAAAAGGGCGTGGCTTTTCCGAAAAAGATTTTACTACAAACCGAAAAGTTGTGCTGCTTGATAAAACGACAGCCACAGCTCTATTTCCGGATGGAAATGTGATCGGAAAGATTATTGAGGTTAAAGGGGAGCCATTTACGGTGATCGGTATGATGGCGAGAAAAGAAAATTCGCAGCCGGTGATCAATTCTATGGAAGACTATTACCGTTATGTATCCACGGATGGAAGCGGAACGATCTGTATTCCGGATACACTGTGGCCGATTATTTATCAGTACGATGAACCGCAGAATCTGGTTGTCCGCGCGACAAGCACAGATGAGATGACTGCGGCAGGAGAAAAGGCGGCAGATATCCTGAACAGTTACCTGACCGTGTCTGATGAGACGATAAAGTATAAAGGGGAAGATCTTCTGGAACAGGCGAACCAGATCCAGGAGATCAGCAGCTCGACGAACCAGCAGCTGCTCTGGATTGCAAGCATTTCACTTCTGGTTGGCGGGATCGGTGTTATGAATATTATGCTGGTGTCTGTGACAGAAAGAACGAGAGAAATCGGTCTGAAAAAGGCACTGGGGGCAAGAAAAAGAAGGATCCTGACGCAGTTTCTGACGGAAGCGGCAGTACTTACCCTTCTTGGAGGTCTGATCGGTGTGGCAGGAGGGATTGCGCTTGCCTATATTATTTCCACAGTCTCGGCAGTTCCGGTGGCAATCAGCGGAGTGTCTATTCTGGTCGGAGTAGTATTTTCCACATTGATCGGAATTATTTTCGGACTCCTTCCGTCGGTGAAGGCGGCGAACATGAATCCAATCGATGCACTGAGAAGTGAGTAGGTTTATGTAGAGAAGAATTATTTGTCGGATCCAAGATTGCAGATAAATGGATAGTATCTGTTCTACAGGAAAGTGGCGTGCCTTACTGGCACGCCATTTTTAAAAATTCTTCCATTGCCCTTGTCTGGTAGCGACCATTTTTCCAGTAGAACCGGATGTCACGGCTGCTTTCGCCTGCAGGAAGCTTATAGTACACCACATCAGAGGTAAGAGGTACTTTTGAGAGCATGATATCTCCGATAAAAGAGATTCCCATGCCGGAGCAGGTGATGTTGTAAGAAGTCATCTGCTGATCCATTTCCAGGATGATATTTGGTTCAAAGAGATTGTTCTGGCAGATCATACGGGCACGTTTTCCAGTGTCGTTTTCCGGTTTCAGCATAATAAAAGGCTCACTTTTAAAGCGTGTCAGAGGAACGGGAGGACAGGATTCTTCCAGAAATTTTTTGCTCAGGATATCTTCTACAGGAAGCTGATAGGAGCGCAGCGTATTATTGATCGGGAATGCTCCCGGAACAGCAAGAATCAGGTGCTCTTCCTGAAATTTACGGTAGCCGTAGATGGTGGCATCCAGAACACTGCTGTCCAGCATCAGATCCAGCTGCCCGTGTCGCAGCATACGGGCAAGATTGGCAGTGGTTTCTTCAACCAGGCTGATCTGGATCAGAGGATATCTGCGGGCAAAATCCGCGATCAGCGAAGGCAGGATCCAGGAGGAAAACAAGTTGCTTCCTCCGAGGGTGAGTGTTCCTTTTTTTAGGTCGCCCCAGTCGTTTGCAAATCCTTCAAATTCATTCTGGATACTTTTTATTTTTTCTACCGCTTTGATATACTGTACCCCACATTCGGTAAGGGAAAGTGGTTTGGTACTCCGGTCAAAGATCGGATATCCGATGTGATGCTCGACACGCTTTACGTTGGCACTGAGTGAAGGCTGTGAGATAAATAACTTCTCAGCCGCCTTGGAAAAGCTTTTTTCCAGATAAACTTCATAGACATATTCCATTCCCTGAAACATAGGTATTCTCCTTTGACATAGTTTTAAAATTATAGTTACTATAAAAATATATGTATTAGATTATATTGTAACACAGAGCTATAATGAAAACAACAAAGGCAATACGCCAGAGAAAAATGGAAAATCGAGGGATTTTGAGATGGAAAATGGAAAAGAAAACAAGACAGGTTATCGTGTAGAACAGGATTCAATAGGGGAAAAAGATATTCCGGGAGATGTATATTACGGGGTACAGTCACTGCGTGCTGCGGAAAATTTCCGTATTACCGGGCTGAATATGCATCCGGAGATCATCAACAGTCTTGCGTACATAAAGAAAGCATCTGCAATCACCAACTGCGAGAGTGGGATTCTGGAAAAGAAAAAGGCAAAAGCAATCGTACAGGCATGTGATGAAATCCTTACAGGAAAATTGCATGAGTACTTTATCGTAGATCCGATCCAGGGAGGTGCGGGTACTTCTCTGAACATGAATGCAAACGAAGTCATTGCCAACCGTGCGATTGAGATTCTTGGCGGGAAAAAGGGAGATTATTCAGCAGTAAATCCGAATGATGATGTAAACTGCGGACAGTCCACAAATGATGTTATTCCGACAGCTGGCAAGATGACTTCACTCAGACTTCTTCAGAATCTGAAAAAAGAACTGCTCAGACTTCATGGAGCGCTCTGCAAAAAGGCAGAGGAATTTGACCATGTGATCAAAATGGGACGCACCCAAATGCAGGATGCAGTTCCGATCCGTCTGGGTCAGGAATTTCAGGCATATTCCGATGCCATCATGCGTGATATCCACCGTATGGATAATGCGATGGACGAGATGCGTACCGTCAACATGGGTGGAACGGCAGTCGGAACCGGAATCAATGCAGATGAAGCCTATGTAAGCCGCATTGTTCCGAATCTTTCAAAAATATCTGATATTCAGTTTGTCCAGGCTTTTGATCTGATCGATGCAACCCAAAACCTGGATCCGTTTGTGGCAGTATCCGGTGCAGTGAAAGCGTGTGCAGTCACACTTTCCAAGATTGCCAATGACCTGCGTCTGATGTCATCCGGACCAAGAGCCGGATTTGGTGAGATCAACCTTCCGGCAAAGCAGAATGGTTCTTCGATCATGCCAGGAAAAGTGAATCCGGTCATCCCGGAAGTAGTGAACCAGGTCGCATTTAACATCATTGGAAATGATGTGACGATCACGATGGCAGCAGAGGGTGGACAGCTGGAACTGAATGCGTTTGAACCGATCGTATTCTACTGTCTGTTCCAGTCGATCGATACACTTGCATATGCAGTGCAGACTTTTATTGACAACTGTGTGACAGGAATCACAGCCAATGAAGAGAGATGCCGTCAGCTGGTAGAGAACAGCATCGGCGTAATTACTGCAATCTGTCCGCATGTAGGCTATGAGAAAGCAGCGGAGATTGCGAAAAAAGCAATGAAGACAGGGGAATCCATCCGTAATCTGATCCTCAGAGAAGGTCTTTTAAGTGAAAAAGAGATGGAAACCGTTCTGGATCCGGTCAATATGACAGAGCCAGGTATTTCGGGAAAAGAACTTCTCAGAAAATAGAGACTAAAAAGAATTAAATTTTTCTAAAAGACATGATTTTCTCCTTTTAAGGGTGTACAATAAAACATACGTGTTTCATGAGTTACAACTTAAAAGGAGAATTTTTATGCTTCAAATTCAACATATCTGCAAAGAATACCGTACAGGTACGCTGGTACAGAAGGCATTGGATGATGTAAGCCTGAGTCTCAGGGACAATGAATTTGTTGCGATCCTGGGACCGAGTGGTTCGGGAAAGACGACACTTCTTAATATCATCGGTGGGCTGGACCGGTACGATAGTGGTGATCTGATCATCAACGGGATTTCTACAAAAAAATATAAAGACAGAGATTGGGATTCCTATCGGAATCATACCATTGGTTTTGTATTTCAGAGTTATAATCTGATTCCACATCAGACGGTGCTTGCCAATGTGGAGCTGGCACTGACCATTTCCGGGATTGGGAAGGAAGAACGGAAAAAGAGAGCGATCGAGGCTCTGAAAAAAGTTGGTCTTGGAGAGCAGTTGCATAAAAGACCGAGCCAGATGTCAGGCGGACAGATGCAGAGGGTGGCAATCGCCCGTGCGCTGGTCAACGATCCGGATATCCTGCTTGCTGATGAGCCGACCGGAGCGCTGGATACGGCGACCAGCGTGCAGGTTATGGAACTTTTAAAAGAAGTGGCAAATGACAGGCTTGTTGTAATGGTTACGCATAACCCAGAGCTTGCTGAAGAATATGCAACCCGTATCGTAACGCTCAAGGACGGAAAGATCCGTTCGGATACGGACAAATTTTATGTCAATGAAGCGGTCATGGAGGAGCCGGAGCATAAGAATATGGGGAAATCTTCCATGTCATTTCTGACGGCTCTTTCCCTGAGTTTTAATAACTTAAAGACGAAGAAAGCAAGAACTCTTCTGACATCCTTTGCCGGTTCTATTGGAATTATCGGGATTGCACTGATCCTGGCACTTTCCAACGGAGTCAATGCCTATATCAAGTCAATTGAAGAAGAGACTCTTTCCGAGTATCCGCTTCAGATCCAGAGTACCGGATTTGATATGACATCGATGATGGTAGGCAATATGGACAGTGGTTCGGGCAGTTCGGATAAGAAGGAGACAAAAAAAGACGGGGAAGTCAAGGTCATGCAGGTGATGACCAATATGTTTTCCACAATGGATTCCAACGATCTGAAGTCCTTAAAAAAATATCTGGACAGCGGCAAAAGCGGAATCGAAGATTATACCAGTGCAGTGGAGTATTCCTATAGCATTTCACCGCAGATTTTCCGGCAGAACAAAGACAGTTCTGCCCGCCAGGTGAATCCGGACAAATCCTTTGAGGCACTGGGAATCGGTTCCGGTTCAAGCACCAGCAGCCTGATGTCATCAATGATGAGCACCAATGTGTTTTTTGAGATGCCAAAGACAGAAAGTCTTTATGAAAACCAGTATGATGTGAAGGCAGGTCGCTGGCCACAGAATTATAATGAATGTGTGCTGGTGCTGACTTCGGATGGCGGAATAAGTGATTTCCTTCTCTATACTCTGGGACTTCGGGATCAGCTGGAACTGGATGAGATGATCCAGGAGTTTATCAATGAAAAAGATGTCAATACACCGGCAGATATTGACAATTACACATACGAGGATATTTTAGGAAAAACGTTCAAACTGGTCAATGTATCTGACTGTTATGAATATGACAGCCAGTATAAGGTATGGAAGGATAAATCCGATAATAAGGAATATATGAAGAAACTGGTGGAACAGGGCGAAGATTTGAAAATCGTCGGAATCGTGCAGGCATCAAAGGATGCAAATGCCTCCGCTCTGACACCGGGAATCGGTTATCCACAGAGTCTAACCGAGCATGTTGCGAAAGAGGCTGCGAAAAGCGAGATTGTAAAAGATCAGCTGGAGAATCCATCCAAGAATGTATTTACCGGAGAACAGTTCGGAACCACAGAAGAAAAGAACGGACTGGATGCGAGCAGTCTGTTTACGGTCGATGAAGATGCACTTCAGAAAGCATTTGGCTTTGATGACAGTGGACTTTCCAGTGATCTGTTGTCAGCAGATTCCCTGAATCTGGAAAATGCATTCCAGATGGGTGGGGATTTTCTAGATCTGTCCGGGATAATAAATCTGGATCAGATCAGTCTTGACGTGTCCGGTATGCCACAGATGAATCTGGGTGATATGATCGAAAGCCTGGATCTTACCGTAAAACCGGGTGGAATGCAGAAGCTGTCCGAGAGTATTATGGAAGGTTATCAGGAGTATGTGAAATCCCATCCGGAAGCAGATTATTCCAATCTGGCGGGAGATTTTATGGATTACCTGATGACGGATGAAGCACAGAAAATCCTGAAAGATAATCTGCAGGAGATCATTGAGAGCACTGGTGGGTTTAAGATTACGATTGATCAGATGCAGGATCTTGTACAGCGTGTGATGAAAGGATATCAAAAGTATGCTGCGGAAAAAGGATATACAGATCCGGATAAATTAGGAGAATACCTGGCGGAGTATTTAAAGACCGAGGAAGCAAAAGAGATTATGAATACCTGGCAGCAGGAGATTTTTGGAGATACGGTGATAAATATTACTTCTGACCAGTTGAAAAAACTGACAAAAGAGCTGACGAGTAGTTATCCGGCATATGCTGCGGCGAATGGAAAAGCAGATCCGACCAAAATGGGAGATTATTTTCTGAACTACCTTGCCACAGCAGATGGAAAACAGCGTCTGATGAACGGGCTTTCCGAGGTGATCGATATGGATCAGCTGGAGAGCCAGCTTGGAGCAGCGATGGGAAGTTACATGGCAAAGGCAATGGGAACTTATACCGGAGCAATTTCGGATGTGCTTGAGACAAAGATCACTTCGGCAATGAATCAGATCGTCACTCAGATCACAGGAGGAATCGGGAACGCCATGCAGGCTGCCATGGGAAATGTGGGAAACCAGCTGCAGAACATGCTTGGAAGTTCGATGAAGATTGATACCGATGCATTTGCAAAGGCATTTCAGATGAATATGACAGAAGATGATCTGAAAGAGCTGATGACATCCATGACAATGAGCGCGACTGCTTCCTATGACAATAATCTGAAGAAGCTTGGATACGCGGATTTTGCGGACCCGAGTCAGATTTCCATTTATCCGACGGATTTTGAGAGCAAAGAAGAAGTAGTAAAGATCCTGGATTCTTATAACAGTCGTATGGAAAAAGAAGGAAAAGAGGAACAGGTCATCACTTATACCGATATTGTCGGGACACTGATGTCTTCCGTGACAAATATCGTGGATATCATCAGCTATGTGCTGATTGCGTTTGTGGCGATTTCCCTTGTAGTATCTTCAATTATGATCGGGGTTATCACCTACATCAGTGTACTGGAACGGAAGAAGGAGATTGGAATCCTGCGCGCGATCGGGGCATCTAAGAGAAATGTATCGCAGGTATTTAATGCAGAAACCGTTATCATTGGTCTGTGTGCCGGACTGATCGGAATCGGACTGTCACTGCTGCTTCTGATCCCTGGAAATATGATCATCCATGCGGTGGCAAATAATAACAAAATCAATGCATTTTTACCAGTGCTTCCGGCAATTGTGCTGATTCTTTTGAGTATCGGGCTTACCCTGCTCGGTGGAATCATTCCGTCAAGGAAAGCAGCAAAGAACGATCCGGTGACAGCGCTTAGGACAGAATAAAAAAAGAGAATGAGGGAAAAGGAAAATGGATAAAGAGAAAAATACAAAAGCAGTGAGTGAGGAAAATATTTACTGTCTGAATGGAAGAGTGCCGGTTAAAAAGGCGATTCCGTTCGGACTCCAGCATGTTCTGGCAATGTTTGTGTCGAATCTGGCACCGGTACTGATCGTGTGCAGTGCGGCATTTGTGAGAGGATCGGAAAATCACTTAAGTGCTGCGGAAATTACGCAGCTTCTGCAGTGTGCGATGTTTGCAGCGGGGATCGGGACCTGTCTGCAGCTTTACCCGGTATGGAAGATTGGCTCCAGGCTTCCGATCGTTATGGGAGTCAGTTTTACCTTTCTTGGCAGTCTGCTGATGATCTGTACCAATCCGGAACTTGGATATGAAGGAATGGTTGGTGCGGTGATCGCCGGAGGTATTTTTGAGGGACTGGTAGGAATGAGTGCCAAATATTGGAAACGGTTCCTGACGCCGGTAGTATCGGCATGTGTGGTGATTGCGATTGGGCTTTCCCTTTTGTCGGTAGGAATGGATTCCTGGGGCGGTGGAAACAGGGCAGAAGATTTTGGGGCGTGGTATCATCTTCTGGTCGGATTTTTCACACTGGTTGTGTGTCTGGCTGCCCGCTATCTGTTAAAAGGTGTATACAAGAACCTGAACGTACTGGTTGGTCTGGTCTGTGGGTATCTTCTGTCCATTGTATTTACTGTGGCGGGGATTGCACCGATGGTCGATTTTTCAGGAATTACAAAGACGATCGAGCAGGTCGGTGTATTCAGCCTTCCAAAGCTTGTATTTTTTACTTCCCATAAACCGGTTTTTGATCTGGGAGCATTCTTTACTATTGCAATTGTCTTTCTGGTATCGGCAGCAGAGACAACAGGTGCAACTACTGCAGTGTGTACCGGTGCGTTGGGGCGGGATATCAAGATGGAGGAACTGCAGGGGTCTCTTGCTGTGGATGGATTCTCCAGTGCGATTTCAGGATGCTTTGGCTGTCTGCCGCTTACTTCTTTCAGTCAGAATATCGGGCTCGTCACTATGACAGGAGTTATCAATCGTTTTACTATTCTGATGGGGGCTTTGATTTTGATCCTTGCTTCTCTGTTCCCGCCGCTTGGAGCTTTTTTCAATTCGCTTCCGCAGGCGGTACTTGGAGGATGTACGGTTATGATGTTCGGATCGATCATGTATGAAGGGATCAAGATGCTCAAAGAGTGTGTGTTTAATGACAGAACCATGATCATTGTTTCGCTGGCATTCTGTATCGGTGTCGGACTGACACAGACTTCCGGAAATTTCTTTTCTGCATTTCCGAAGGAGGTAGGAGATATTTTTAATGGAAATGCAGTTGCAGGGGTGTTTGTGGTGTCATTGATCCTCAGTCTCTGCCTTCCGAAGAAAAAAACAACAGATTTGTAAAATGTGCTAAAAATAAATCAATCAGAAGGAAGAGAGGAACGAGGATGAGGCCAAAAAGAAAGATCGAAGCGCAGGCGTCTGAATAATTATAATCGAAAAATGTTGAGCAAATAAGGGACTGGCGGCACGATAAAAAGTGTCGACAGTTCCTTTTTAGTGTGGAAGTGACCAGTTCCAGAAGCTTGTTCATTATATTGACCAGCGTGGAAGTATTTGCTGCATAGAGCATCGGAATGTTCAGTAAGCTATGATTCCAATTGTAAGAACTAAAAAAGCATGCTATACTTACGGCAGATGAAAAACTGACAGGATAAGACAACAAAGGAGAGGCACATGAATTCTAATTTTGAATATTATAAAGTTTTTTATTATGTGGCGAAGTATGAGAACCTTACAAAGGCATCCAGCGTTCTGAAGACGAGCCAGCCGGCGGTGACGAGAACGATACACAACCTGGAAAATGAACTGGGATGTCGGTTATTTACCAGAAGCAAATCCGGTATGAAGCTGACACCGGAGGGAAGAACCTTTTACAGCTATGTATCGGCAGGGTGCGCCCAGTTTTTTAAAGGGGAAAATGATCTGAGCAATCTGATCAGTCTGGAGAACGGGACAATCTATATCAGTGCGACTGAGACAGCCTTGCACTGCTTCCTGTTCCGGGCAATGGGAGAGTTCAACAGCATTTATCCGAACGTACATTTCAAAATCTTAAATAACAGTACCATGGACTCGGTCAACGCGGTAAAAGAAGGAAAGGTAGACCTTGCATTTGTGTCAACGGATCTGCAGGTAAATAAGCCGCTCAGGATGAAGAAACTGCGGGAATACCATGAGGTGCTGATCGGCGGCAGTCGTTACATAGAATTAAAAGGAAGAAAGATTTCATTGGAGGAGCTTTCGACTTATCCTTGGATTAGCCTGACTTCGGAGGCACTGACCAGAAAATTCCTGAATAATTATTTTGCAGATCATGGTCTGCAGTTTTTGCCGGATATGGAGCTTGCGACGACAGACCTGATCTTGCCGGCAGTCCGTCACAATCTTGGAATTGGATTTGTCCCGGAAGAATTTGCCGAAGAAGAGAAGAAGGCGGAAAATGTATTTGAAATCGAAGTGGAAGAGAAGCTTCCGACCAGAAATATTATTCTGATCTATGATACTGAGTATCCTCAGAGTATTGCATCGAAGGAGTTTCAGAAGTTTCTGAGCAGTCAGAAGAACTAAAGAAGAAATAGATTTTCAAAGTGGATTGTGCAAATCGGTATCCTTTGTAGCCGGGATGTGTATCTGCAAAGAAAAATATAAGGAGAATGCCCCGGAATTTTTTATGTGTGGATCATAAAGTTCCGGAGCATTTTTATATTTGTAAGTATAAAGTTATAAAGTAGAATTTTGGATTAGAAAACGATTGATATTATTTATGCCATTCCCAGTTTCTGATTTCTTCCAGATCCTGTCCGTATTCAGCGATGTACTGCTTGTGCTCAACCAGTTTGTCGTTCATCTTCTGAATCAGGAATGATCCCTTATTGCCAAGCTGTGGCAGATGCATGATTGCATCTTTTACAAGGTTGAAACGGTCGATCTGGTTCTGTACACGCATGTCAAATGGAGTAGTGATCGTACCTTCTTCCTGATATCCATGAACAGAAATGTTGTGGTTGTGACGTTCGTATGTCAGCTCATGAATCAGTGTCGGATATCCGTGGAATGCAAAGATAACCGGTTTATCTTTTGTGAAGATTGCATCGTATTCTGCATCACTTAATCCGTGTGGATGTTTGTGGTCTGATTCCAGTTTGAACAGGTCAACTACATTGACAACGCGGATCTTGAGCTCTGGCATTTCATCACGAAGGATAGTAACAGCAGCCATAACTTCAAGAGTAGGAGTGTCACCGCAGCAAGCCATAACAACATCTGGTTCTTCACCGCAGTCATTACTTGCCCATTCCCAGATACCGATACCCTGTGTACAATGCTTTACAGCCTGTTCCATAGTCAGCCACTGGCAGCTTGGATGTTTAGACGCTACGATTGCATTGACATAGTTCTTACTCTTGATGCAGTGGTCGAAGCATGAGAGTAAGCAGTTTGTATCCGGTGGTAAATACATGCGGACAACGTCTGCCTTTTTATTGGCAATGTGATCCAGAAATCCTGGATCCTGATGTGTAAATCCGTTATGATCCTGTTGCCATACATTAGATGTCAGGATAAAGTTCAGCGAAGCAATCGGCTGTCTCCATGAAAGCTGGTTGCAGACCTTCAGCCATTTTGCATGCTGTGCTGCCATAGAGTCAACGATACGGATGAATGCTTCATAGCTTGCAAAGAATCCATGACGTCCTGTCAGAAGATATCCTTCCAGCCATCCTTCACACATATGTTCACTTAACATACCGTCCATGATACGTCCGTCTCTTGCAAGGCAGTCATCAGTGTCAAGCAAGTCTGCCTGCCAGTCACGTTTCTGCTCTTCAAATACTTTGTACAGACGGTTGGACATACTTTCATCTGGTCCGAAGATACGGAAGTTCTTACTGTCTTCATTTAATTTGAAGATGTCGCGGATGTATCCGCCAAGTTCGATCATATCCTGTGCTTTTGTCTTGCCAGGTTCTACTTCGATTCCGTATGAGCGGAAATCCGGAAGACGAAGGTCTTTCAGAAGAAGTCCGCCATTTGCATGCGGGTTTGCACCAAGACGGGCATCTCCCTTTGGAGCGAGTTCTGCAAGTTCCGGAATCAGACGTCCTTTTTCATCGAAGAGTTCTTCTGCATGGTAGCTTTCCAACCATTCTTTCAGAAGGTCAAGATGTTCTGGTGATTCCATAGAAAGCGGTACCTGATGTGCACGGAAAGATCCTTCAATCTGAAGTCCGTCAACAACCTTTGGTCCTGTCCATCCCTTTGGAGTACGAAGAACGATCATTGGCCAGAACGGACGGGTAGGATCATTGTTTTCACGGGCATTTTTCTGGATTGCTTTGATTTCTTCGATGCAGGCATCCATAGTCTCAGCCATTTTTCTGTGCATAGTCATCGGATCGTCACCTTCTACGAAGTAAGGTTTCCATCCGCAGCCCTTGAAGAAGTTTTCCACTTCCTCATGAGAAATACGTGAGAAAATGGTCGGGTTACTGATCTTGTATCCGTTCAGATGAAGGATTGGAAGAACAGCACCGTCTGTGATCGGGTTCAGGAATTTGTTGGACTGCCATGAAGTAGCAAGCGGCCCTGTTTCAGCTTCACCGTCACCGACAACAACTGTAGCAATAAGATCTGGGTTGTCCAGAACAGCACCAAAGCCGTGAGCAATTGAATATCCAAGTTCTCCACCCTCATTGATAGAACCTGGTGTTTCTGGAGCACAGTGACTCGGAACTCCGCATGGGAATGAGAACTGCTTGAACATTTTCTTCATGCCTTCCTCATCCTGGCTGATGTTCGGATAAACTTCACTATAAGAACCTTCCAGATAAGTGTTGGCGATCAGGAAGTTTCCGCCATGTCCCGGACCGGAAAGAAGAATCATATCCAGATCATAACGTTTGATGACACGGTTGCAGTGTACATAGATGAAGTTTTGTCCAGGTACGGTTCCCCAGTGTCCGACGATTTTTTTCTTGATCTGATCCATGGTCAATGGCTTTTTCAGAAGCGGATTATCAAGAAGGTATAACTGACCGGCTGACAGATAGTTGGCAGCACGCCAGTAGGCATTCATTTTGTTGAGCAGTTCATCAGATAATGGCTGCTTTTCAAGACATAATTTATTGTCTTCCATTTTAGTACCTCTCTCTTTCTCTAATTCATTTTTGTTATTTTTTTAACTGGGTTCATCATATCATGAGTAAAAGATAACGTAAAATAGCAATAATGAATTATATTCATATCAAAATGTTATGGATAGGAAGAGGGGAGTTCCTTAATTTCGTAATAGGTGGTAGACATTGTGAAAAAATTGAAGTATAATTACGAATAGCTGTTTTTATGTAAGATTTTTGAATAAAGCGTTTAAAATGTAATGTTTTGACGGAGAAAAACAGTGTATATAATGTAGATTGACAGTTTTTTAGTGAGGGAGAATTTATTATGAAGACTACTCTGATTATTATGGCAGCAGGAATCGGTTCAAGATTTGGAACAGGAATCAAGCAGCTCGCCAAGATGTCTCCGAATGGGGAGATCATTATGGATTACTCTATTTATGATGCAAAAGAAGCTGGTTTTGACAAGGTTGTATTTATTATCAGAAAAGATATTGAAGAAGAATTCCGTTCTGTAATCGGAAATCGTATCGGAGATCAGATCGAGGTGGAATATGTATATCAGGATCTTGCAGATATTCCAGCTGGTTTTGAAGTTCCGGAGGGACGTACCAAACCTTGGGGAACCGGTCAGGCAGTCCTGTGTTGTAAAGATGTAGTAAAAGAACCGTTTGTGATCATCAATGCAGATGATTATTATGGAAAGGAAGCGTTTAAGCTTCTCCATGATTACTTGATTGCGCACGCAGAGACAGCAGATAAGATGCAGATGGGCATGGCTGGATTTATTCTGAAGAATACGGTCAGTGAGAATGGAACAGTTACCCGTGGCGTATGCGTGGTAGATGAAAATGGAATGCTTGAACAGATTCATGAGACAACTGGAATCAGTATCCAGGCTGACGGGGTTCACTGCGACAGCGAAGAGATTCAGAAGTGGATCACACCAGATTCTAATGTATCTATGAATATGTGGGCTGGTTATCCGGATTTCATTCAGGTTCTGGATGAGAGATTTGCAGAATTTTTAAAAGATGAAGCAGGAGATCCTTTGAAAAAAGAATATCTTCTTCCAAATATTGTAGGAGATCTTTTAAAAGAAGGAAATGTGGATGTAAAGGTTCTGGAAACACACGATAAATGGATCGGTATTACTTATAAAGAAGATACAGAACTTGCACAGGTCGGATTCAAGAAGATGACAGAGGATGGTGTTTATCCGAAAAAACTGTGGAATTAAATGAATCCCGGAAGTAAAAAAGCAGAAGAGGAAAGAAAAATATGAATGAATTAAAACAGTTAGAGACACAGAGAGATGACGAGATCGAGATTGATCTTGGCGAGATCTTTCATTTATTGCTGAATAAATTATGGGTGATTATTCTGTGCTTTATCGTAGGTGGAGTGATTGCGTTTAGTGGGACAAAACTCTTCCTTACTCCGAAATATTCAGCTTCATCGATGATTTATATTTTAACGAAGACAACCAGTGTGACATCTCTTGCAGATATCCAGATGGGATCGCAGCTTACAGCTGATTTTGAAATTCTTGCGACGAGCCGCCCAGTTATAGAAGAGGTGATTGAAAAGTTAAAATTGAAATATTCGTATGATGAGCTTGTGGAAATGATTCAGACAGATAATCAGTCTGATACACGAATTTTGCGCTTTACGGTAATTGATGAGAATGCAAAAGAGGCAAAGGCAATTGCAAATGAACTTGCAGAAGTGACAGCAGAACGAGTAGCGTATGTTATGTCTAGTGATAAACCTAAGATTGTGGAGGAAGCGGTGGTACCTAAAAAAGCTTCATCACCGAATACGATGAAAAATACAATAATTGGAGCGTTGGCGGTTGCATTTTTGGCTATAGGAATTATTGTGATTAAATATTTGGTTAACGATACAGTCCAGAATGAAGATGATATTAAAAAATATCTTGGACTTCATATGCTTGCAGCGATTCCGACAGAAAAGAGGAAATAGATTTGAAAGACAGGACAAGAAAGATTATTGTTGCGGTGTTGCTTGTGATAGCAGTCTGCTGTGCAGGTTATCTGATTTGGTATTACACCACGGCGGCAAAGACGAAGCAGTCGTATGATGATGCAAAAAAGCTGGCAACGGAAAATGTGAAACCGTCAAAAACAGATAGTGATGACGGAGAGCAGACAAAGCCGGAGATACCGGTTGATTTTACTGCTCTTCAGGAAAAAAATCCGGACATTTACGCATGGATTAAGATTGATGGAACAACCGTTGATTATCCGGTTTGCCAGAATAATGAGGATGATAATTATTATCTATCTCATACCTGGGAACGCGTAGAAGCGGCGGATGGTGCTATTTTTACACAGGCATGCAACAGTAAGAATTTTACAGATTTCAATACGGTTATTTACGGACATCAGATGGGTGAGGGTGTAGATACCATGTTTCATACACTGGATCGTTATCTGGAAGAAGGATATATTGAAAAATATCCAAATGTGATCATTTATACACCAGATCATGTTCTGACTTACCGGATTTTCGCGGCAGTTATTTATGATGACCGTCATCTGATCAACTCTTTCAATTATGTAATGGATGATCAGAGACAGGCTTTCCTGGATTCACTTCAGGATTCCAGAGACCTGAGAAACCGTTACAGTGATATCGAAAGCGTAGGAACAGAAGACCGGATCCTGTCGCTCAGTACCTGTGTGACGGGAGAATCAAACCATAGACTTCTTGTGGAGGCGGTTCTGACAAATGAAGAATAGAAATCTGGTAATCGTGATACTTGCAGTTATCTGCGCAGGGCTGTTGGCAGGTGTCGTTTATACGGTTACAAAAGGGAAAAGCGGTACGCAGAAAAAACAGGAGGCATCGGCAGAAGCGGGTGCAGACGAAACGGAATCACAGTCCGGAATCATCGAAGAAGACGGAAAGAAATACAAAATCAACCCGGATATCAAGACCGTTCTGTTTATGGGTGTTGACAAAGAGGAAAAAGCAGATCTTGGCAACAATCCGGGAGAAAATGGACAGAGCGATAGCCTGAATCTTCTGGCCCTTAATAAAGAAGAGAAGACAGCACAGATCATTCAGATTTCCAGAGATTCTATGGTGGGAATCGATATTTATGATGTGACAGGTAACAGGCTGATGACGGAAAATGGGCAGATCGCACTTCAGTACGCATATGGGGACGGGGCAGAAGAAAGCTGTCGGCTGACATCTGAGAAGGTATCAGAACTGATGTATGGCGTGAATGTGGATTCTTATTTTTCACTGACGCTGGAGGGGCTGGTTGCAGCAACCGATGCGGTTGGAGGAATTACTCTTACCGTGCCAGAAGATTATACAGCTGTTGATCCTGCATTTGAAAAAGGTGCAGAAGTTACTCTTAATGGGGAACTTGCTGAAAAATATGTCCGTAAAAGAGATATTGAAGTCCTTGACAGTAACAATCAGCGCATGGAACGTCAGTCACAGTTTATGGATGCTCTGATCGAGAAGATGCAGAGTATTCAAAGCAAAACAGAGTATCTTTCTCTGTACCAGAAGCTGGGAGATTATATGACAACCAATATGACGGCGGATGAGATGGAAGAGCTGACAGATTATAAGATTGCAGAGGACACCGTGAAAGTTCCGGGTGAGATTATTGAGAAAGATGGACATGCGCAGTATCTGGTAGACAATAAAGAATTAAAAAAAATAATATTAAAAATGTTTTACAAAATCATGTAATTATAGTATAGTATAGCTTGATATGGCGAATATCAAATAAACTATGGGAGGAGGTCAAAGAAAATGAAGTCAAGAATCTTAAAGACAGTTGGTCTTATTGCAGCTATGGTATCCTGCATCGGAATGACAGCATTTGCAGCACCAAGCCCGGCAGCTTCTACAGTTGTTACAGCTGTAAGCAGCGCAACAGATACAGATGGTAATGCAGTGGATGTTTCTATCACATCTGAGATCCCGGCAGAATATACACAGGCAGTTGCAGACATTAAGACTGAAGCAAAACTGAAAGAAGTACTTGGAAGCGATTTCAATGCGAACATGACAGTTGCTGATGTTAAGGAAGTTACAGCACCGGAAGGAGCTAAATTCCCACTTAAGATCACATTCGCAATGAAAGGCGTAACAGCTTCTTCTAAAGTTCAGATTCTGCATTATGATGCAGAAAAAGCAGCTTGGGAGAAGATTGATACAACTGTTGCAGATGGAACAGTAACAGGTACATTTAGTTCACTGTCACCGGTTGCATTTGTTGTTGACAAGACAACTCTTACATCCGCTACAGGAACAGCTACTTCACCGGCTACAAGCGCAACAACTGTATCTGCAGTTGCAGTACTTGGACTTGCAGCAGTAGCAGCAGCATTTGGTCTTAAAAAGAAAGCTGTTAGATAATTTTAAAACATATGTTGAAAGCGCTTCTTTGTGGCGGCAGTCACCGTGAGGGGCGTTTTCTTTTTGACAGGAGAGATACGTTTTGATGTTGGTAGATATTCATTGTCATATTCTTCCGGGAGTGGATGATGGATCACCGGATATGGAGACTTCCAGAGCAATGATACGGGATGCCTATGAGCAGGGAGTACGTTATATCATTGCGACTCCGCATTACAGATCGGAGATGTTTGAGCCTTCCATGAAAAAGGTGATCCGGGTATACCATGAACTTCGCGATTATGCTGAAGAAGTTGGAATTGGACTGAGGCTTGGCTGCGAGTATTACCGGAATGAGCAGATGATCCGGCATCTTGATAAGAAGCTTCGACCGACGATGCTTGGAAGCAGATATGTTTTGACAGAGTTTTCAACCAATGACAGTTTTGTCACGGTCCGTAATTACATTTATGAGCTGATCACCAAGGGATATCGACCGATTGTTGCACATGTTGAAAGGTATTTTTGCTGTCAGGAACCGGAGAGAATCCAGGAACTGAAAAAACTTGGAGCACAGATTCAGATAAATGCAGATTCCGTATTGGGATATGAAGGACATACGATTAAAAAGTTCTGTGCCGGTCTGATGAAAGATGATCTTGTGGATTTTATAGGATCAGATGCACACAATCTGGAGGGGCGGAAGATGAACCTCGGGAAGTGTGCCGCTTACGTCAGAAAAAAGATGGGACAGGATTATGCGGAAGAGATTTTTATAGATAATCCAAGACGGATATGGAAGAGCAGATAAAGAGATTCAGATAGCCCCGCGTGGGGAAGAAAGCAGGTGTTTTGGTGAAAAAGGTTAATTTATCGATTGAAAAGAAAAGCTACGGGGTGCGTGAATCAATCCGGACATTGCGTACCAATCTGCAGTTTTGCGGAGATGATAAAAGAGTCATTCTTGTAACAAGCTGTGTGCCGGGAGAAGGGAAAAGCGCTGTTTCTGTTGCGCTGGCAGAATCAATTGCAGACATGGGCAAATCTGTGATCCTTGTTGATGCGGATATCCGGAAATCTGTTATGGCATCGAAACTTCAGATTACCGGTGCAGATAAAGGGCTGTCACACTTTCTCTCTGGACAGTGTGTGCTTGCAGATGTGATTATGGCGACAAATATTCCAAAATTTCATATTCTTCTTTCCGGACCGGAGGCTCCGAATCCGACAGAACTTCTGGAATCCAAACGTTTTACCGGTATGCTGGAGTCTATGAAGAATGTCTATGATTATATTATCATTGATTGTCCGCCGCTTGGTCTTGTTATTGATGCGGCAATCATCGGAGGTCAGAGTGATGGTGCGATCATTGTTGTCGAGGCAGGTAAGACCAAATACCGTCTGGTGCAGAATGTAAAAGACCAGCTGGAAAATTCGGGAGTGTCCGTTCTTGGTGTTGTCCTTAACAAGGTAGAGCGTAAGAACCAGAAGGGATATTATAACAAATATTATGGCTCACAGAAGTATGAGGGTTATTATGGACACAATAAAGAAACAAAAAATGCATAAAAGTGAAAATAACACTTGCAATTGTTAAAAGTTTCTGTTAAAATAACTATTGTTGTGAGTCTGCAAGATTTGTAAGCGGACATTTCAGATCGTTAGGAGGTGCAATCATGGCTAAATGTGCTATTTGTGAAAAGGGTGCTCATTTCGGAAATAACGTAAGTCACTCTCATAGAAGATCATCTAAGATGTGGAAATCTAACGTAAAATCCGTTAGAGTTAAAACGGAAAACGGCGGAACACAGAAAATGTACGTATGTACAAGCTGCCTGAAATCCGGACGCGTTGAAAGAGCTTAATCTGAGCGGAATGATGAGAACCGAAGCTTTTAAGCTTCGGTTTTTTGCGTATACGATGAGACAAATACGGAATTGTCCAGATTTGTGCTCGCACAAAAATCTGATTGGATCTGTATTTGGCGAATGTACGACAGTGAACTGTTAAGTGAGCTGCCGTATAATCAGGCAGGTGTCAGCATGCCTGATTATCGGGCTGCATTGGTTGTAAAAGCATTGGAAATAGAGTATAATATTTTCAACGTTTAAAAATAGATTTATTGATATGAATTTTGAGAATTGGAGGATGGCATATGAAGGGAAGTATGAGTACTGATTTAGGAATCATCACGATCGATCCGGAAGTGATCGCAAAATATGCAGGATCTGTAGCAGTTGAATGTTTTGGAATTGTCGGTATGGCAGCTGTCAGCATGAAAGATGGTCTGGTAAAACTTTTGAAAAAAGAAAGCCTTACAAAGGGAATCCAGGTCGGAATCTCTGATGAGAATAAGATTACACTTAATTTTCATGTGGTCGTAGCTTACGGAGTAAGTATTTCAGCAGTAACAGACAATCTGATCAGCAACGTGAAGTATAAAGTTGAAGAATTTACAGGTATGAGCGTCGATAAGATCAACATCTATATCGAAGGCGTCCGCGTGATCGATTAATTAAGGAGGAACTTGTTGTGGCAACAAAGAGTATCGATGTAGAACTGCTTGCGAAGATGTTTCTTGCAGGCGCACAGAATATAGAAGCAAAAAAGGAATATATCAATGAACTGAACGTGTTCCCTGTACCGGATGGTGATACAGGAACCAATATGTCTATGACAATTATGGCGGCAGCGAAAGAAGTAACTGCACTGGAAGGCATGGATATGGCTTCTCTTGCGAAGGCAATTTCATCCGGTTCTCTCCGTGGTGCAAGAGGTAACTCCGGTGTTATTCTTTCTCAGCTGCTTCGTGGATTCACAAAATCCATCAAGACGGAAAGTGAAATTGATGTACCTGCACTTGCAAGAGCAGCTGTACGTGCAAAAGAGACAGCATATAAGGCTGTTATGAAGCCGAAGGAAGGTACGATTCTTACCGTTGCAAAAGGAGTGGCTGAAAAGGCTCAGACACTTGCAGAGGAGACAGATGATCTGGAAGAATTTCTCCCGAAGCTGATTGAAGAGGCAGAGACTGTTCTGGCAAAGACTCCGGATATGCTTCCTGTATTAAAGGAGGCAGGTGTTGTAGATTCCGGCGGACAGGGACTTCTGGAGGTGCTGCGCGGGGCATATGATGCATTCCTCGGCAAAGAGATTGACTATAGTGCACTTGCACCGGCTTCTCCGGCTGTTAATGCAACAAAGGTTGAAAATGAGAGTACAGTGGATATCAAATTTGGTTACTGTACCGAATTTATTATTCTCCTGGACAAAGAATTTACAGAAAAGGATGAAGTAGAATTTAAGGCTTATCTGGAATCGATTGGTGATTCTATCGTATGTGTAGCTGATGAAGACGTTGTTAAGATCCATGTTCATACGAATGATCCGGGACTTGCAATCCAGAAAGCACTTACTTATGGACAGTTATCCCGTATGAAGATTGACAATATGCGTGAAGAGCATCAGGAAAAGTTGATTAAAGATGCGGAAAAGCTTGCAGCAGCCCAGAAAGAGAAAGAAAAAGCCAAAGAGCCGCGTAAAAAAGTCGGATTTATTGCTGTTTCGATCGGAGAAGGATTAAATGAAATCTTCAAAGAACTTGGCGTGGATTATATTATCGAGGGTGGTCAGACCATGAACCCGAGTACGGAGGATATGCTGACAGCGATCGATCATGTAAATGCAGACTATATTTACATTCTTCCGAATAATAAGAATATCGTAATGGCTGCAAATCAGGCGCGTGATCTGACAGAAGACAAGGATATTATCGTAATTCCAACAAAGACCGTTCCGCAGGGAATCACAGCAGTTCTGAATTACAATGCAGAAGAAGATGTGGATACAAATGAAGAGACGATGCTGGAAGCAATCAAATGTGTAAAGACAGGTCAGGTGACTTATGCTGTCCGTGATACCCACATCGATGATAAAGAAATCCATGAAGGTGATATCATGGGAATTGGTGATGCAGGTATCCTTGCAGTTGGCAAGTCTGTCGATGGTACTACAAAGGACATGCTGGCACAGTTGGTAAATGATGATTCTGAACTGATCAGTCTCTATTATGGAGAAGAAGTTTCCGAAGAAGAAGCAGAAAAGCTGACAGCAGAGATTGAAGAATTATATCCGGATATGGACGTAGATGCACACATGGGCGGACAGCCGATTTATTACTATGTGTTGGCGGTAGAATAGGCTTATGAATGAGCAGTCAGAAATCCGTAACCTGAAAGGAATCGGGGCAAAAACCGAGGAACTGTTTCACAAGATGGGAATTTTTACCATCGGCGATCTGCTCCGTTATTATCCCAGAGGATATGATGTATATGAAGAGCCGGTAAGCGTAGGAGAGCTGGAAGAAGGAAAGATCAGCACGGTAAAAGGTGTGATATACGGAAGAGTACAGGTTGGAGGAGGAAAGCGTATGCAGATTACGACAGCATACGTAAAAGATCTGACTGGTACTTTGAAGGTGATCTGGTTTCGTATGCCGTTTCTGCGTAATACATTGAAGCAGGGAATGCCGGTTATCATAAGAGGACGGGTAGTTTCAAAAAAGGATCAGCTGATTATGGAGCATCCAGAGTTATTTTCACCACCGGATAGTTACGATAAAAAGTGTGGAACTCTTCAGCCAATTTATCCGTTAACTGCCGGTATGACGAACAATGCGGTAGCAAAAGCGGTTAAAGGTGCGATGGAATATCTGGATCTCGTCTCTGATGATCTACCGAAAGATCTGCGCCTTCGATATCATCTGGCTGAGTATAACTATGCGATCCGCGGGATACATTTTCCACTGGATAAGGCAGAATTCTACCATGCAAGAGAGAGACTTGTATTTGAAGAATTTTTAGTTTTCGTGCTTGCTCTTCGCAGGACGAGGGAGCGAAATGAGCGTGCCGAAAATGGATTTGTGATAAAAAGGCGGTCGGAAATCGACCGCTTTCTTGCAAATCTGCCATATGAACTGACCGGAGCACAGAAGAGAGTCTGGGAACAGATCCAGGAGGAGATGTGCGGAAAGCTAGTGATGTCACGCCTGATCCAGGGGGATGTTGGCTCTGGTAAGACAATAGTAGCGCTTCTGGCTCTTCTTCTGGCGGCACTGAACGGTTATCAGGGCGCAATGATGGCTCCGACAGAAGTTCTGGCCAAGCAGCATTACGAATCAGTCATAGAGATGATGGAAAAGTATCAGATTCCGGTGAAAACCGAGCTCTTGACCGGGTCGATGACAGCAAAGGAAAAAAGGGAAGCTTATCAGAGGATTGCTGCGGGAGAAGTGCAGATTGTTCTGGGAACCCATGCACTGATCCAGGAGAAGGTGGAATACCAGAATCTGGCACTTGTTGTTACCGATGAACAGCACCGATTTGGTGTCCGTCAGAGAGAGGCACTTGCCGGGAAAGGACAAATTCCTCATATTCTTGTAATGAGTGCGACACCGATTCCTCGAACACTGGCAATCATTTTATATGGAGATCTGGATATTTCGGTGATTGATGAACTTCCGGCAAACCGTCTGCCAATCAAGAACTGTGTGGTGGATACCAGTTACCGACCGACTGCTTACCGCTTTATGCAGAAGCAGGTCGCCGAAGGAAGACAGTGCTATGTGATTTGTCCGATGGTAGAAGAGAGCGAGGCAATGGATGCAGAGAATGTTCTTGACTATGCGCAGCTTCTGCAAAGTGAGATGGGTGACAAGATCCGGATCGCTGCGCTTCATGGGCGGATGAAACAGGCAGAAAAAGACGAGATCATGGGAGCATTTGCAAAGAATGAGATCCAGGTCCTGGTGTCGACAACAGTTATTGAGGTTGGTATCAATGTGCCGAATGCTACGGTGATCATGGTGGAGAATGCTGAGCGTTTTGGGCTGGCACAGCTTCATCAGCTCCGCGGGCGTGTAGGACGTGGCAGACACCAGTCCTATTGTATTTTTATGAGTGGTTCGAAGACGAAAGAGACAAAAAAACGACTTGAGATCCTGAACAAATCCAATGATGGATTTTTTATTGCGAATGAAGATCTGAAGCTTCGGGGACCAGGAGATCTTTTTGGAATCCGGCAAAGCGGATTAATGGATTTCCGGATCGGAGATGTGTTCCAGGATTCGGAGCTTCTGAAAAAAGCAGGAGAAGCATCGGGGGAAATCCTGAGGGAAGATCCACTGTTAGAAGGCGAAAAATATAAACTGCTTGGTGAAAAGCTTGCGGCATACATTTCGGGAAACAATCTGGAAACGACGTTGTAGATAAAAAGATAGTGGGCAAATTGTTCTGCCCACTATCTTTTTATTCATAAAACCAGTAAATAATAAATTTGTTAAGGGATGCTTCTTCACTGTATGAATAAGAAACCTGCCAAAGTCCATATAGCTCACCCAGGTATCCTGCACCTTCTTCCATGAGGGTTTCGTGCATTTCATCCACGATCTCCTGATAGACTGCATCATCTGACATTTTAAATATCGTATAAGCCTCCTGGCTCTCAATCGATCTGTCGATCACTTCTCGCAACATACCAGGCTCATAGGTATCATAATACATGCCGTTTAGCTGATAATAATTCAGATTTTCAGACTGACATGACGGATATACATAGTCCGTGCTGATCATATGTGTTTTTTCTAGCTCTTTTTCACTGCAGCAGAGATAATCGTAAGCAATCAGGTTCGGTATCTGATAGCCATTATCTTCGCCGAGAAAAATCGGATCTCCCCAGGTTGCATCTACATAATAATACTGACCATTGCACTGAACAATATTCCATGCATGGTCTGCGATGCCTCCATTTGGATCTGTAGTCTGTCCGGTTACATAGATACAGTAAATACCCAGTTGTTGCAGCAGATACTGGCAGCTTTTTGCATAGCCGGCACAAACCGATCTTTTTCCGACAAGAGCACTGTAAATATTCTGGTTATCCGGTGCATCAAGATCATAATCTACGTTATCTATGAGATAGGTGTAAATGTATTTTATCTTTTCGTATTCATCTGAAAGGTCTGAAATGCCAGAAAGACAGGAGGTTCTTGCCGATTCAATCTCCTGATTCCGTTGTTCTTTTTCTTCTCCCTCATAAAGATAATTGGGCTCTATTACTACATATCGGCTCTGTCCTTCGGACTGAGAATATTCTGTGGAAGTCGCATTTCCATCACACCAGAAAATTTCCGGTCTGTCATTTAACACATTCTGAAATACTTCATTTGCAGTATTCGCGTTGCTGCAATGCAGATAAATTTCTTTTTTATTTTCCTGGATACCCTGAAGAATTTCCCGGTAAACTGTTTGCTCTTCATCAGAAAGCTGTTCATAGTAGAATTCTCCGGTAACCTCTGCATCCGTAATTTTTTCCTGTTCATAAGGAACTTCTTCCGGCGCGGAACTCTCTGCTTTCGGAGTGGCTGACATTTGTCTGCCGATCAGGATTCCTCCGGATATAAGACAGAGACAGCCAAGTCCCAAAAGAATGAACGAAAAAAATTTCCCTGTTTGATGCATCTTTTTTCGCATAATCTATTTAATTCCTCCAAATACTCATCTGTATGTTTCATCATAACATACCCTTCATTTTTGCACAACACGGACATTTTTTACATATAATGTTTCTGACAGTATAAAAAGCCTTGAGGATATCAGATATGAGATTTTTGAAAGCCATGCAGACTTCTGATCGGGGAAATTTGCAGATACAGATTACTTCGTCTATTGATTCTTTTCCCGTTCCAGATGCGTCAATCCGTATTTCCTATACAGGTATTCCTGAAAACACACTGGAAGAACTGACAACCGATAGCTCCGGACAAAGTGAAACTATTGAGCTTGACGCACCGCCTGTGGAGTATAGCCTGGATGTAACAAATGAAGAACAGCCATATGCGGAATATACCCTGGAAGTAAACGCTCCGGGATTCGAGCCGGTCAACATCGCAGGAACGGAAATACTGGCCGGTGTGACGGCAATTCAGAAGATTCGTCTGCGTCCACTTGTCACGGAAGACCAGACCCCGGAAATCTTTGTGATTCCTGCACATACTCTGTACGGTGTGTATCCGCCGAAAATCCCGGAAAACGAGATCAAGCCGGTAAACGAAACCGGTGAGATTGTACTAAGCAGAGTTGTCGTGCCGGAATACATTGTTGTTCACAATGGCTCACCACGCGATTCTACCGCACAGAATTATTATGTAAAATATAAAGATTATATCAAAAATGTTGCTTCCAGTGAAATCTATGCAACATGGCCGGAAAATACGATCCGGGCAAATGTACTGGCAATCATGTCTTTTACGCTGAACCGGGTTTATACCGAATGGTATCGCAATCAGGGCTATGATTTCACAATTACATCTTCTACGGCTTTTGATCACAAATGGATTCCGGAACGAAATGTTTTTGACTCCATTTCTACAGTGGTGGACGAACTGTTTGCAGATTATCTTTCCAGACCGAATGTAAGACAGCCGATTCTGACACAATACTGTGACGGAAGACAGGTTCAGTGTCCGAACTGGATGACCAAATTGCCACAACCTATAAAGTAGCCGGAAAGCCCGTAAATACGCGGGTTTCCGGCATTATGAGTGGTATAAAAAGAAATGAATTTTCAGAGTATCGGATTCCCGATCGTAAACAATCTTATCTATGATCTGCTTTAAAGCTTCGTTTTTCTGGACAAGAGAGTAAGAATCAGAAACCAGAATGTCGTGGACAGAACTTACCTTATCCAGCATTTTAGGAGTAGGATCATCCGGAATCTTATCCGGCGTATTTTCTTCCAGCTCTGCAAGCTGCCGTTCCAGAGAGTCTCTTTCTTTGGCAATCAGAGCTTTATTTTCTTTATATTCTTCCAGTGTATCAATACCCTCTCTGTATGACGCACGTATCCTGTCCTCTTTGCCTTTCAAACTGGCAAGGCGTTCACTTATAAGGGTACGCTCATTAGAAAGCTCCTGTGGGCGAATTTCGCGCATTTCATAAACAATCGAATTGGAACCAAGAGCTTCTTCTAATGCTTTCAGGACTTCCTTTTCGATCACCAGAGAGCTTACACCGTGTGGTTTATCACATTTTCCTTTGCTGTATCCGTAGCAGGAGAAGTACGCATACTTTTCCCCATTGGCACGCTTCATGGTCGTAGCGGTCAGTGTGCGCCCGCATACCGGGCATTTCAGAAGTCCGGACAACCAGTGCTTATATGTAGAAGAGGGGCGCTTTCCAACCGGTTTATAGATCTTTTTCAGGCGTTCCTGGGCGGCATCGAAGAGTTCTTTACTTATAATCGCCTCCTGCATTCCGTCAGCAATGATCCACTCGTCCTGGTCTTTGATCCGGTTGGTGGCGTTTTCCATCCGGTTCCATCGGATCATACCGCAGTAGGATGGATTTTGAATAATATATTCGATACTGCGCCGTTCAAAAGCTTTCCCGTGGGACGTTTTCAGTCCGAGAGAGTTCAGATGTCGGGCAATATCAAAAAAATTCATTTTCCCATTTACATATTTATCAAAGATCATACGGACAATCGAAGCTTCTTCCGGAACGATAACCGGAGGCTTGCCACGTTCTATAACTTTATAGCCAAGTGGCGGTCTTGCCTGGTATGCACCGCGGGTAGCGTTTTCTTTCATGCCACGGAATACCTCGCCGGATAAGCGAATGGAGTAGTATTCATCCATCCACTCTATGATACGTTCGATCAGAGAGCCGAACGGACCGTCAGCCAGTGGCTCGGAGATACTGATCACATCTACATTATGTTGCTTCTTTAAAAGAGATTTATACACAATGGACTCTTCCTGATTCCGGGCGAACCGACTGAATTTCCATACCAGGATGCAGTCAACCGGATGATCCGGACCTTTGGCCAGACCAATCATTTCTTGAAATCCTGGGCGTTTATCCGCTTTTCTTCCAGAGATACCGAGATCCGTGAAGATCTTCAAGATTACAATATTATTTTTGGCTGCATAATCCCGGAGGAGATGCTCCTGGGAATCCGGAGAGATTTCTTCCTGATCGTGCGTGGATACACGGATATATCCGTATGCATATTTTAGGCTCATTGTATCAGCTCCTTTGTATTTTATGTAAAAAAGGGTACAAAAATAACAGCCTGAGAACTTTTGTTCTCTTGCGTGGCTGCTCCGAAGATGATACAATATTATTTGAAAATTGGGTATCTCTTCGGAGTACTTAATAGAGAAACATATTGGTGTATGTTTCATCGCTCGACCGTTCCTGTTGGCGCAGGAGCGGTTTTTATTTATTTCAGCAGATCGGCAATACGGATCTTTAAATCATTGTAGATTCCCACGCTGATTTCTTCGTCAAAAGAATATTGCGTAGAATCTTCTGGCTCACCAAAACAGTAGACTTGGACGATCCGTGTCATTGGATTGACAATCCAGTATTCGCGGACACCGGCTGTACGGTACTTAAATAATTTTGTAAGGTAATCCATGCGCTGGCTGCTTGGCGATACAATTTCAATGATGAAATCAGGAGCGCCGTTGCATCCTCTGTCGTTCATTTTGTTTGGATCACATATTATGGAGATATCCGGCTCAACATAATTATAATTATCCTGATTAAGAAAAACAGCAAATGGAGCAGGATAAACCTCACAGGAACCACTATTTGATTTAATGTAGTTTCTGATGGTTGCAGATAATTCCATTACAAGTTTCTGATGCAATGGACTTGGTGGAGCCATATTGTAGATCTGACCATCAATCAGCTCGGCGCGTTGTCCATCTGGGAGAAGATAGATATCTTCAACTGTGTAGGTGTTTGGTTTTGGTAATGGCATGTGATCACGTCCTTTCTGAAAAAAGAAATATAAAAATATTATTGCCTATTGAAACAAGGATGTTTTTTGCTATACAAAGTAAATTGCGCATGCATTGAAACAGCAAAAAAATATTGGTATAATGAAAATGGCTTAAACATAACGTCTTATAGCCGATACGATGGAGGCAGTGTTCCAACGCAAAATTTCAGTTGCGTTCTGCTGAACATAGAGAGGAATCCGTTCTTGACCGTAAGGAACAATTCCTAAAATAGGCATTCCCATTCTTTTGGATTCGTCTATTTCATATTTCATCCAATCACTATAAGCAGCATACATTCCAGATATAACTAAAGTAATTTGGGCTGGACGAATCTTATCGGTTATTTTATTTGCAATATCTGTAGATGTGTAAGGTGTACCAGAAGGAAAAAGAGGTTTTTCTCTAGGTGCAGAATAATTATGGTATGAAAAATATGATGCATTATCGAGAAGATTTACTAAACGAATGTAGTCTGGTCCATATTTCCATGCGTGGCTAATAAATAAACGATAGTTATATAAGTTTGGCATAATTAACTCCTTTCTGAAACGAGGTGAATAGTTTGAAATTTAGAAAAAAACCAATAGTAATTGAAGCATATCAAACTGACGAAGAGATGATCATTCAAACACTTGAAGGCCCTTTGAGAGCCGCTCCAGGCGATTGGATTATCACTGGCATTAGAGGAGAACAGTATCCTTGTAAGCCAGATGTTTTTGAAAAAACATATGAGCCAGTTAATTAGAAGATTTCTTTGAAGAATCAGATGCAGCATTCGCTTTCCATTGGTTATTCTCGGAAGAAATAATATCTTCGATGTTTTTTATAAAAATATTCTCTATAGTAGCATCGCCAGTGGTGTAAGGTGGCGACTGGGTTAAGTATAGATGTTTATGGTATTTCAATAATTCGCTAGTTGTGCGATATTGAATCCAATTTTCATGCCATTTGTATAGTTTGGATAATGACTCGATAATGGCTATTATAGCTCCAAACACACCAATTATTATAGAAATATAAATCCGATTTGATGTATATCCTGAAAGAAGAGGAATACTAGAAGCAAGGACTATTTCTATAATTTGAGAACGTTTGTACATTTTTTGAGCGTGAGAGGATTTTTCACTATACCATTTTATCTGTGCATCCAGTCGTTGATCTATGTATTCATCAATATTCAAGTTGAACCTCCTCATAAAAAGTGTTTCTATATAATCGCATATGCGGTTATACCAATTTCATCACAGACAACTGTGGTATAAAATACACCACATAATTATCTACCTGTTTACAGATTCCGTACTTATTACTTTTTTTTATAAAATGACAGAGTGATCATTACATTTCCGCAATCTATGGATTCGTATGTTGCTATTACATAACGGTTCGGAGAAAGATAATCGTGTATCATGTCCTGCAATTGACCTTTATGGATATAACCGATATTTGTATTTTTCCAAGTGAAAAAAATTGCACGGCTATCGTATTTGTTTGTTGGTTCCGGCTGAATACCAAGCGAAGAACCGAATGGAATATCGAAATAAAAAGGTTCTTTAGTGTAGAGGTTAACCTGATTATAATTGTACGCTAAGTTATAAGAATTATCATTAATATGTAATATTCCAGGAACAGAAGGCGCGATATACTGCTTTAACTGGAACGATGAAGGTGAAGAAGAAAAAGCTTTAAATATATCGTAAATCCATCCAATTCCGAATAAACCAAATGTGAAAAGGTAAAGAATCCCCATTCCAATTTTTTTATCAATAAATTTATGAAGACCAAACCATCCACCCAAAATAGTTACAATAATTCTAACTGTTTTATTCATAAAATCCTCCAATCTGCGTTAAAAATAAATACATGAATGTGTGTTTGTATCCGCTTAAAATTTTCGCCGTAGTTCTACAACTTTCCCGATAATTTTAACAGGCTTCTCGCTGATTTCTTTTTGGCTGAAATACATAGGTTCGTAATTAGGATTTAGCGAAATAAGAGCAATACTATCTGCATATTTCTTTAGCCTTTTACATACGCCATCGTTTCCGTTGATAAGAGCAATAACGATTTCGTCAGACTCGGCATCATCTTGTTTTCTAACAATTACTGTGTCTCCGTTATGAATATCTGGTTCCATTGAGTCACCACTAATTTTTAATCCAAAAAACTCACCTGTTTTTGCTAATTCTTCAGGGATTTCTTCTTCATCTACAATATCCGTAATGGCTTCTAGTGGAATGCCGGCGGCAACGCGTCCAAGAACTTTTATTATATTAGATTTAGGAAAAGGTTGCTCGGTATGTTCGTCTATTAAAAAAGATTTTTCAATATGGAAATAATCGGCAAGTCGTTGAACTTTTCCCATTCTTGGCAAAGCTATACCTTGACACCATGTATTAAATGTTTGTGGAGAAACAGATATCGCATCAGCGACTTCTTTTTGGGTTTTATTTGCTTTGGACAAATAAAAGTTTAAGTTCTTAGAAAAAATTTTTTTCTGTTCTATATCAGTCATATTTTGTCACCTCTTTCATAATCACATACTACAATATAATTTGACTAAAATCAACTAAAAATCAAAAAAAATTGTATTTTAGTGTTGACATCAAATTAAATTTGACTTATAGTATAAGCGTAACGAGGAAAAATAAGATTTGTGGGAGGTGAATAAATTGAATAAGTTAAAAATTTCCCTTGCGGCGGCTAGAGTAAATGCTGAAATGACTCAAGAAGATGTAGCAAAGGAGATGCATGTCTCGAAAAATACAGTGGTAAATTGGGAAAAAGGTAAGTCAGAGCCTACAATTTCACAAAGCAGAGAACTTAGTAAGCTTTACAATATGCCATTGGAGTATATTTTTTTACCCTAATAATCAAATTAAATTTGATAAAAAAGATAGAGGGAGAGAGGTGAGAATGTGAAACTAAGAAAAATAATTGGTTGGATACTGGTTTTTGTGCCATTACTTCTTGTGACTGTTGGCGAACGTTATTTTCCGACAGACATAAGCATTATGTTGATGCGGATATTGATGGGGCTTGGTTTATTGAGCATCAGCGTTGTGGGAACGTGCCTTGTATCAAATGAATTGCCGATAAGAATAATTGTTGAGAAAGATGAAGAGAAAATGAGGTGAGGAAATGGGAATAGTGGTTGTCCTGTATATTGTTGGAATTGCTTTGATAATGGGATACCTGATAAACAGATATCCCAGAGAAAGAGTAGCTATTATATTCCTTTGCGCAATCGTTGTATTACAAGTTATCCAAAAATGTCTTCATCAAAAATAAAAAGAACAATGCATATGTAACAGCTAAAAGACGTGGAGATGCGAAACCGAGTAATAGGCTAAAAAATGCAATTGCTGGTAGTTCAATCCATATAAGAGCGAATATCATACGAATTTTTGAACGATATTGCCTGTAGTTAATCCGATAAGAAATACTGCGAACAGGGAGATGAGCTTGTTTACATAATTTGTCATATGTTTTGGAAATCTGATCGCAAATTCGGAACCATTGATTATAGCCATATTTATCCTCTTGCAGAGCAGATGGTTTTTCAAGCCAGCGAATCTCTTGACGTAAAACAGGATCAATAAGAAGAGAATGTGAGTTTTCTAATTCATAGTATTTAGAAAGAAAAGCATTTATGTCGTTAAGAGATACTTTTTTGTATAAAAAAGGTTCGATTTCTAAAAAGAGTGGATGGTATACCTTATCTAGTCTTTCACGAGCTAAAGTAGATAAATTAGAGTTTCGACTAATTAGTAATGTAAAGATGCCAAGAGTAAGAGTGACAGATGGCTCTAATAAAATATTTATAATTTTTTCTAAATCGATATTTGATACAAACGAAAGCATGATGATTATCCTTTCATAATTTGATACGGAAATTATACCAGACAGTAGTAGGACAAATCAACAAGTACAACCAGCACCGCATAGTTTAAAGAGAGGTGGTGGATTTGCAACATATTTTTATTGCAGAAATTGATGGAAAAGAAGTTGACATGGCAGCCATGATGCCGGAAGAAAAGCAAAAGGCAGTCATGGAAATGACCAGAAAGTTTGTAGAACATTTAGGATACCAGCAGGAGAAAACCGCGTAAGCGGTACCAGTTGGACAAGCAAAGGAGGGATAAGAGATGTTTTACAAGATCGCAAAGACACTCAGCGTAACGGCAAGTATTACCGGAATCTTGATGATGGCTGGTGCGTGTTCGGTGAAAAGCCAGGAGCTGTTTTATTTATATGCAGCACTTGGAATCACAACACTTACTACTGGAGCATTTGCACTGGAATACTTCCGGATACGGGAATGGCAGTACCGGAAAAGGAAAATAAGGGAGGCGAGGGAGCATGCCAGAAGAGAAGCAGCGTAAGAGCATGAGAACGTCAGAGCTTGATAAGATGATCAACAAACTGCAGTCGCTGGAAAGGGTTGACGGTACATCCGAGTATTACAAGAATAATGCGATCGCATACTTGTCGGATCTGGCAAATTATTTGGATAGGATAGGCGTAAAGACAATAAAAATGCGCCCGGAAGTTGCAGCTTCCAGTGGCGCACATAATAAAAAACTCAACTAAATTATAGGAAAGTCGGAGGAAAAAGTCAATGATCAAAGTTGAAAATGGAGTATGTGAAATCAAAACATCAGAGGGAGTGCCTGGTATGATGACAGATCTATCAATTGCTGTCCGGAGCGTTAAAAGGATACTGATGGAAGGGTGCGATCACAGCGAAACCGAGGCGAAAAAAGTGATTGACCGGGCGGTGGAACTTGGCCTTGCAACAGATGAAGAAGCCACACAGGAAGCAATGGTGGCAATGGGTAAAGTGATGACGCTTCTGAAAAATCCGCCACTTTAGATGAAGATGTGTACCTAAAGAATTATAAAAGATAGGAGAATCAAGCGGATGAATGATAAGAATTATGAGATTAAAGAGACGATCCTTTCTTTGCCGAAGGAAAATGAAACGGATGTCTATCACAAAGAGTTAAATACAATCAGCTGGTACGGAAAGCCGGATAAGCTGGATATCAGGGGATGGTCGGATGACCACTCAAAAATGACAAAAGGGATCAGCCTTTCAAAGGATGAATTCATAGAGATTGCCCAGGCAGGGCTTGAAAAATTAGGAGGTAAAGAATAATGGCACAGATTGAACTTAAGTTTGAAAGTTTTGAGGAACTGGTGGATTTTTCAAAGAAAATCCTTGGCGTAGCAGATGAACAGGCATACCCGGTATATAGGGAAAGTAAGGGTACAAACGGAGCCCAGAGCGCAGCACCAATCCAGCAGACGCCGGCAGCTGTACCGCCTGTGCAGCCGGCAGTACCTGTACAGACGACACCGGTACAGACTGCAGCACCGGTACAGGTTGCCCCGGTAGCTCCGGTCGTACCAACTGTAGAGCATACCTATACATTGGATGATCTGGCGAATGCTGCAATGACCTTGATGGATAAGGGAATGCAGACACAGCTTCAGAACCTGCTTGCCGGATATGGCGTGGAAGCTCTGCCGGCACTTCCAAAGAACCAGTATGGCAACTTCGCAACGGCACTTCGTGGAATGGGGGCAAATATCTAATGGGACATGCAGAAAGAAGCCATGCACTTTTAGGTCCATCCGGCGCGCACCGCTGGATGGAGTGCCCGCCGAGCGCAAGACTGGAAGAACAGTTTCCGGATAGTACATCGGAAGCCGCCAGAGAGGGAACGTTAGCTCATGAGTTGGCAGAAATAAAAGTCAGACATTACTTCTATACACCAGACTTTGGAAAACGGAAGTATACTACAAGGCTGAACAAATTGAAGAAAGAAGATCTCTGGCAGGATGAGATGGAACGGCATACGGATGAATATTTGGATTACATAAAAGGGACAGCACTTAATTTGAAATCTGCGCCGTATGTTGCGATTGAGCAGAAGCTTGATCTGACTGCATGGATCCCGGAAGGATTTGGAACTGCAGACTGCGTGATGGTTTATGGGGATACGATCCATGTCTTTGATTTCAAGTATGGAAAAGGCGTGCAGGTGGATGCAGAGCAGAATCCGCAGATGATGATTTATGCGCTGGGTGCTTATGCAGCATATAAGATTTTGTATCCGGTCAAGAAGATCTGCATGACGATCATACAGCCGCGGATTGATCATATTTCTGAATGGTCCTGTACGCTGGATGAACTGTTGGCGTTTGGTGAAGTGGTTAAGGAAAAAGCGGCACTTGCTATTGAAGGGAAAGGGGACTATCACCCAGGGGAAAAAGCCTGCAGGTTCTGCAGGGCGAAAGCACAGTGTAGGGCAAGATCTGATTTCAATGTAAAGAAAGCATTTGGAATTGGAGAACTACCACCGCTGATCAGCACGGAAGAAGCCGGAAAAAGACTTATTGAACTGCGGGACGTAGTTAAGTATCAGAAAGACCTGCAGGAATGGTGTTTAAGTGAATGCCTTGCGGGAAAAGAAGTTCCTGGATGGAAAGCCGTTGAAGGACGGAGCGTAAGAGACTGGACGGATATGGATGCAGCTTTTGATAAGTTGATCAGTACGGGAGTCACATTGGAAGAAATGCTTTATGAAAAGAAACCATTAACCCTGGCGCAGGTAGAAAAGATGATCGGAAAGAAAGACTTTCAGGAAGCAGTCGGGGAATTCATCGAGAAGAAAGCAGGAAAACCAACACTGGTGGAGGAATCCGATAAGAGGGAAGCAATTACAAACAAAGTGACAGCCGCACAGGTATTTAAGGAGGAAAACTAACATGGATAATTTATGTAACGTAACAACTGGAAAAGTAAGATTCTCATATGTACATCTCTATAAACCATATGCTTATCAGCAGGGACAGGAAGAAAAATATCAGGCAACTGTTCTGGTCCCGAAAAGTGATGTAGATACTAAAGCGAGAATCGATGCTGCCATCGAAGCAGCGAAGCAGAAAGGCACGGCAGAGAAATGGAACGGCGTATGCCCGCCAATCGTTTCCAATCCGGTTTATGACGGGGACGGGGTAAGACCTTCGGATGGAATGGCATTTGGTCCGGAGTGTAAAGGACACTGGGTATTTACCGCATCTGCAAAGGCAGATTACCCGCCTGAGATCGTTGATTCAATGGGAAATCCGATCATCAACCAGTCGGAAGTTTATAGCGGGATGTATGGTCGAGTCAACGTAACTTTTTTCCCGTATATGTTTGGTGGAAAGAAAGGAATCGGATGCGGACTTGGTCCGGTACAGAAACTGGAGGACGGGGAAGCACTCGGTGGAAGCGCACCAAAAGCATCCGCAGTGTTTGGAACAGGTGTACAGCCAACCGATGGAGTCGGGACTGGGAGAGTCAATCCGATCACAGGATTACCGTGGTAAGGGAGAGGGCAAAAAGCCCTCTTCAGCTATCAGAAGGAGAACAACATGAAACAGTTGAGCATCGACATTGAAACAAGGAGCAGCATTGATATTGGAAAAGCTGGACTGTACCGGTATGCACAGTCAGATGATTTTAAGATACTTTTGTTTGCATACCGGTTTAAGGATGATGCTGTTCAGATTGTTGATCTGGAACAGGGAGAGAAAATACCGGATGAAGTCGTTGCAGCACTAAAGGATCCAGAAACAGTTAAGCATGCATATAACGCAGCATTTGAATGGTATTGTCTGAATCGTGCGGGGTACGTGACACCATTGGAACAGTGGAGATGTACTATGATTCACGGACTTTATTGTGGGTATACCGCAGGACTTGATGCTACGGGAAAGGCGATCGGACTTCCGCAGGATAAAAGAAAGCTGGCAACCGGAAAAGCTTTGATCCGGTATTTTTGCGTACCATGTAAACCTACAAAGAGTAATGGAAACAGGACATGGAATCTTCCGAGACATGCACCGGAGAAGTGGGAGTTATTCAAAGAATACTGCAGACAGGACGTTGTGACTGAGAGCGAGATCCTCCGGAGACTGGATGTTTTCCCGGTACCGGATGAAGAAGAAAAATTATGGCAGATGGATATCCGCATGAATGCATTCGGGGTAAAGGTAGATACTGCATTGATCGATGGCGCGCTGCAGGTCAACGAACAAAGTACCGCTCTTCTCGAAAATGAAGCAAGGAAGTTAACGGGATTGGAAAATCCGAACAGCTCCGCGCAGCTTCTTAACTGGGTGCATGAAAATGGAGTGGAAATGGAAAACCTGCAGAAGGCAACCGTATCCGAAAAATTATCTGCAGAGCTACCGGAAAATGTAAGGCGGGCGCTTGAGATCAGACAGCAGTTGGGGAAGACATCCATTAAAAAGTATGTGGCTATGGACACTGCAAAAGGTCCGGATGACAGGGTTCGTGGACTGACGCAGTATTACGGCGCCAACCGGACCGGGCGCTGGGCGGGACGTCTGGTGCAGATGCAGAATCTTCCAAGAAATTATATCAAGACACTGGATTATGCGAGGAAACTCGTAAAAGAACGAAACTATGCCGGTATTAAGCTTCTGTATGGAAATGTGCCGGATACTTTATCGCAGCTGATCCGGACTGCATTTATTCCGTCAGAAGGAAATAAGTTTGTAGTTGCGGATTTTTCTGCAATTGAAGCCAGAGTGATTGCCTGGCTTGCTGGAGAGACATGGGTAAATGAAGTATTTGCCACTCATGGAAAGATTTATGAGGCAACAGCTTCCCAGATGTTCCATGTACCGATTGAAAAAATAGCAAAAGGAAACCCGGAGTACGCCCTGAGACAGAAAGGGAAAGTAGCGACACTTGCATTGGGATATCAGGGCGGATCCAATGCACTGATTGCAATGGGGGCGCTGAATATGGGACTGACAGAGGAAGAACTTCCGGATATTGTACAGCGGTGGAGAACAGCGAACCCACGAATCCGGGATCTGTGGTATGCAGTAGAGGAAGCTGCTCTTGCGGTTATGCAGACAGCGCAGCCACAGGCAATCTATAACCTGATTTTTAATCTGGAGAGCGATATTGTTTATGGTCAAAGTTTCCTGACGGTACAGCTCCCAAGTGGGAGAAAATTATACTATCCAAGACCATTTTTGAAAGAAAATCAGTTTGGAAAAATGGCAATCCATTATTACACCGTGGGACAGCAGACCAGAAAATGGGAAGTGACTTCTACCTATGGTGGAAAAATGACAGAGAATATTGTCCAGGCAATTGCGAGAGACTGCCTGGCAGAGACATTAAGAAGAATTGATGCAAAGGGGCTGCAGGTTGTGTTCCACGTGCATGATGAAGTGATCATTGATGCGCCGGCGGGAACTACCGTGGAAGAGATCTGTGATCTGATGGCAGAACCGATTGCATGGGCGCCGGGGCTTATCCTGAAAGGTGCCGGCTTTGAAGGTAATTATTACATGAAAGATTAGCAGGAGGTCAGAAATTGGAAAATAACAGAAAGATGCTGATCAGTACAGCAGGGACCAGAAAAACCAAACACTGGCCGAGAACGGAAATTACATGGGCTGAGTTCACCGAAAAATTAAGAACACCAGCCCGGAGTACAGAGACACTGGAAGAGTATTTAAGCTATGCCAAGGTAAAGCAGGACGAGCTGAAGGATGTTGGTGGATTTGTCGGAGGTACATTTGCCGGGGATATCCGGAAAGCAGCATACGTGGAAGGAAGAGATCTGCTGACGCTGGATTTGGATAATATCCCAGCAGGAAAGACAGAGGACATTCTGAAACGTGTGGCAGGACTTGGATGTAATGCTGCAGTCTACAGCACAAGAAAGCATAGTGGCTATGCGCCAAGACTGAGGGTGATTGTGCCATTAGACCGGACAGCTTCGGCAGATGAGTATGAGCCTGCAGCAAGAAAGTTGGCATCTCTGATCGGAATCGAGTTTTGTGATCCGACAACCTTTGACGTGGCACGGCTGATGTATTGGCCAAGTTGCTGTAAAAACAGTGAGTACGTATGTGAAGTATACGACCGCCCGTTTTGTAGCCTGCAGGGACTTCTGGGAATGTATGGCGACTGGACAGATATTGTACAGTGGCCAAGAGTACCAGGAGCAGAAGCAATTGAGAAGCGCAGACTGGCAAAACAGGAAAATCCAACAGAAAAGAAGGGGATCATCGGAGCATTCTGCAGAACCTACAGTATCACGCAGGCGATGGAGAAATTTATTCCAGGATTATATGAACCTACAGATATGGAAGGAAGATATACCTATACAGGTGGAACAACGGTAGGAGGGGCAATCGTTTATGATGGGGATCTGTTTTTATACAGCCACCACGCAACCGATCCATGCTCCGGTCTTCTGGTGAATGCATTCGATCTGGTCCGTTTACATAAATTTGGAGATCGGGATCAGGAAGCGAAAGAGGGAACACCAAACAGTAAGCTTCCATCTTTTATAGCAATGACAAAGCTTGCCAGCAATGATAAAACGGTATCCGGGCTGATGGCAAAAGAAACCTTTGAGAAGGCACAGGATTCTTATGATACAAAAGAAACTGATCCGGAGGAACCAGATCTTGCGTGGCTGGACCGTCTTGCAAGGGATGGAAATGGCAAATTCTCAAAGACAATCAACAATGCGGTACTGGTATTGGAGAATGATCCTTTATTAAAAGGGAAGATCGTTACGGATGAATTTGCAAGCTGTGGACTCATTCTGGGACGAGTTCCATGGAGCAAAGAAGACGGAAAGCGCAGATGGAAAGATGAAGACGACGCCGGATTTTATAATTATATGGAATTATTCTACGGCATTACCGGCAGGGATAAGCTGGACAGCGCGCTCCTGATCGTGAGTAGTAAGAACAAAATCAATGACGTGAAAGAATATTTGAAAAGTCTTACCTGGGATGGGGTAAGGCGGGTAAATACACTGCTTTCCGATTATCTGGGGGCAGAAAATAATCTTTATACGCAGGCGGTTATACGGAAATCTCTGTGTGCTGCAGTTGCGAGGGCTGTGATCGGAGCAGTGAAATATGATTACATGCCAATCTTTACAGGTCCGCAGGGTATCGGAAAAAGCACCTTTTTGAGCATTCTTGGAAAGGAATGGTTTTCGGATTCTCTGACTTCATTTGAAGGAAAAGAATCCGCGGAACTGATCCAAGGCACGTGGATCAATGAAGTAGGGGAACTGACTGCCATGACCAAGCAGGAAACCAATGCGGTAAAACAGTTTCTCAGCAAGACAGACGACATTTACCGTGCGGCATATGGGCGCAGGACGAATAAATATCCAAGACGCTGTGTATTCTTCGGAACCAGTAATGAAGAGGAATTTTTAAAGGATATGACTGGAAACCGCCGGTTCTGGCCAGTGGATGTGGGCGTGCATCCGGCTAAGAAATCCGTGTGGAATGATCTGCCCGGAGAAGTGGATCAGATATGGGCGGAAGCCTATATGTACTGGAAACTGGGAGAGCCCTTGTATATGTCAAAAGAAGAGGAAGAAATGGCGTTGGAGATGCAGGAAAGCCACAGGGAGTCTTCCGGAAAAGAAGGGATTATCCGGGAGTTTCTGGAACGGAAAATACCGGATAACTGGGACTCAATGAGCCTGCTTCAGAGGAAACAGTTTTGGAATGGGAATCTCCATCTGGACGAAAAAACGGAGCTTGTAGACAGGGATAAAGTATGTTCATTAGAAATATGGACAGAGTGTTTTGGCGGTGATGCAAGATATATGAAACGGACAGACAGTAGGGAGATCAACCAGATACTCAGTGGGATTAAAGGATGGAAACCAAATCGGTCGAAGCGCAGATATGGTCCACACGGAATCCAAAAAGGGTTTGAACGCGTTGCCAGAAGTGTTGACATACTTGAAAAATAACGGCAACTTAACGGCAACACGGCAACGGGCAAAAAATAGAGATGTTGCCAATGTTGCATAAGAAAATAGAAAAGGCAACAGACAAAGCAACGCTGAAAGCCTGATAAATAAAGGGTTTTCTATAATATGTTACTAATGTTGCCATAATTTATATATGAATAAAAAAATAAATAATAAAAATCGTACATGACGTATATAACGTACATAATACGGGGGTCCATATACATGTGTACGTGAGGAACAGTAACACAGGAGGCAGAAATGAATTGCGAGAAATGGTTGGAAATATTGTTGCAGACAGAGGGAACAGTACTCTGCGATGATGTAAGGGAACGGGCGTTAAAAAATGGATTTACCCGCAAAGAGTTAAAGACCGCAAGAAAGAATCTGGGAGTAAAAACATTTCACCAAACGGCTGATGGAGAATCTACGGAGAACTGGTTTTGGTATTTGGAGGTGTGATAAATGCTTGAACGCGAGGTTGAGAAAAAACTGGTGGATGGTGTCCGGAGAATGGGCGGCAGGGCGTATAAGTTCGTCAGTCCGGGGAATGATGGTGTGCCGGACCGGATCGTGGTTCTGCCGGATACGGCACCGATGTTTGTGGAACTGAAAACGGAGTCGGGAAAATTATCCAGTCTGCAGAAAGTGCAGATCACAAGACTGGAAAAACTTGGTCAGAATGTGAGAGTACTGTATGGAGCGAAGGACGTAGAAAATTTTTTGGAGGAGATGTGGAATGGAATTTAAACCACATGCATATCAGGCACACTGCATCGAAAAGATTTTAGAGATTAACAAGATCGGGTTGTTCCTGGATATGGGGCTTGGAAAGACCGTCACAACACTGACGGCAGTAAAAGAATTAAAATACAACCGGTTCCTGGTGAGGAAGGTGCTTGTGATTGCGCCGAAGAAAGTGGCAGAAGGAACCTGGACAAAAGAAAAAGACAAATGGGAGCATACAAAGATGCTTCGGGAATCCCAGGTTTTGGGAAGCCAGATAAAACGGATCCGGGCGCTGAATACACCGGCAGACATTTATATCATCAACCGGGAAAACGTATGCTGGCTGGTGGATTATTATAAGCAAGCATGGCCGTTTGACATGGTGATCGTGGATGAGTCCTCATCCTTCAAAAGCCACAAAGCGAAAAGGTTCAAAGCACTAGCAAGTATGAGTGGTCACATTAACCGGATGGTGGAACTTACCGGAACACCTTCACCGAACGGACTGGAAGATCTCTGGAGCCAGATCTTTTTACTGGACGGCGGTGAAAGACTTGGCCGAAGATATACCCAGTTCCGGGAGCGGTATTTTGATCCGGGAGACAGAGGACAGAATGTGATTTATAACTACAGGGCAAAACCAGGAACGGAAGAGAGCATTCTGGAAAAGATTTCGGATATCTGCATCAGCATGAAAGCGGAAGACTACCTGCAGCTTCCGGATATCATTTACCATCAGATCCCGGTCACGTTGGACGTGAAAGCGGAAAAGGCATACCGTGAACTGGAAAGAAAGATGGTTTTGGCTCTTCCGGAAGACGAAGAGGAGATAAGTGTTACCAGTGCTGCAGCGTTGAGCAATAAATTACTACAGCTGTCGAACGGGGCGATTTATGACGAGGATCATGAAGTACATGAAATCCACGGATGCAAGATAGAGGCATTCCTTGAACTGATTGAGAGCCTGAATGGAAAATCCGTCCTTGTGTTTTATAATTTTCAGCATGACCGGGTACGGATTCTGAAAGCACTGGAAAAGTTAAAACTCCGGGTGAGGGAGTTGAGGACAACTGAGGACGAGGATGCGTGGAACCGACATGAGGTGGACGTTTTACTGACGCATCCGGCAAGCAGTGCTTACGGATTGAACCTACAGCAGGGTGGAAACCATGTGATCTGGTTTGGTCTTACCTGGAACTATGAATTATATACGCAGGCAAATAAAAGACTGCATAGACAAGGGCAGGAAGAAAAAGTGATCATTCATCATCTGGTGTGCAGTGGAACCCGTGATGAGGACGTCATGCTAGCACTGGAGAAGAAAGAGGATGTCCAGAACTGGGTAATGGAAAGCCTGAAAGCAAGAATCCGGAAGATCCGTCAGGAGGGGATAATGTGATTGAATTAACGGACAAGAAAAAAAAGAGTCTATTGGAGAAGTACAAGGAAAGGCATGGGGGATGTGCCATTTGTCCCGGGTGTAAAGAATATATCCGGGGGAGTGATGAACTGGCAGATGTTGAATACATAAAAACAAAACGTGGGACAGAAGTATTTTTGCATCGGGGATGTTTTGAAAAAGTCTGGAGGTAAGAGATAATGAAATCGAGTGATACAGGGAATATTGCAGAATTGATTGAGATGCTTCGGCAGGATGCGGTAGAAAAATACAAGGAAGAGCATGGATGGATTCCAACAACAGAAAGACTCCCAAATCAACGGGAGTTCATAGAATCATATGTCAGAAGTGCATATGCAGCGGAGTTTCTGGTCACGATCGAGGGAGCAGATAAGGCAACAACGCTGTATTATTCCCAGACAGGTGTCTGGTTCGATGAACAGGGAGAACCGTATAAGGTTGTGGCGTGGATGCCGCTTCCGGAAGTGTTCAGAGGATAGAAGGTGATAATTTGCAGGAGAAACGAAGCAGAAAAGAGCAGCGGAGGGATAGACAGCAGCATTATGAGGAACTGGAGAGCCGGCATGATGCAAAGGCGTTGGAGAGATTCAAAAGACCGGCTTACCAGAGCGTAAGCGTTGCGGAATATCTGGCGAAGAAGTATGACATTACAGCGGAGGTGGATACCATTGCAGACCGAAGAAAAAGAAATGACGGAAAATGAGAAAAAGAAAGAGTATCTGAGACAGTACAGGATCCATGTCCGGAGGATACATAGAATCAATGCGGAAATAGCAGAGTTGCGATCTATGAAGATTTCCCCATCGATGAATAATGATGGGATGCCACACGGGAGCAGTCAGGGAGATCTGTCCGGTTATGCAGCAGAGCTTGACCGTATGGTATCGGAGCTGATAAAAGAACGATATATGCGGATGGTGGAATATCAGGAGATTGTACGGCAGATCAAAAGGCTGCGGAGCGAAAATGAGAAAGACGTGCTGTTTTACCGGTATATTCGTGGGATGGATTGGTGGGAGATTGCAGAGAAGATGAAGTTTTCAGAACGACAGATCTACAGATTTCACGGGAAGGCACTGGTAAATTTTCGGCTTCCGGAAAAAGATGTCAGTGAATGTCAGTAACATCTGTGGTATTATGATAACATCGAGAAGCGAAAAAAAAGAGCTTTTCGGATGTAACATTTTCACAATAAGTTCTCCGACGGTAAGTGTGGTAAAAGGGCGATCTGATGACAGGTCGTCTTTTTCGTTGCGTATTATCAGGCTATACGATATTATGATAAGTATAGAATATGGTGAAAGGGTGATGAAAATGTCAGAATGGTTAAACGAAGAAGAGCAGTATAAAGATACGTTGAATAACGAAGAAATCAGCAGGATCAAAGATCCTGAATTGCGAGAAATAAGGCAAAGACATTGGGCGTATGAGAAAAAGATATATAAAGATAGCTCTATTGCGGATTCGGAACTTGATAGATTGGTAAAGATAGATTGGGAGAAAGAGCGAAAAGAGATTTTGGAATACAAGAAAAAGCATAATAAATGTTAGTTAAAAGCATCCTTCGGGGTGCTTTTCTAATACACAAAATTGGACCATTAGATCAGTGGTAGATCGACCGCCTCATAAGCGGTATGTCACATGTTCGATTCATGTATGGTCCATTGCAGAACAGAAGGTGAAAATATATGGCAGCAGGAAACCCTAGAAGCGCGAACGGCAACCTAAGAAGAAAGCATCGGGCAAGACTCAAAGCAATAGGCGGTGAGTGTGGAATATGCAGAGGCAGGCTTGGTCCCATACATTACAATGAACCAAGCGATAGCAAACATCCGTTGTCTTTTGTTATAGATGAAATCAAACCGGTGTCAAGGTGGCGTGAGTTTGGCTATAGCTCACGTGAAGCAGCGGCACAGGACTGGAACAATCTGCAACCGGCGCATTACTGTTGCAACGCAGCGAAAAGCAATAAAACGTTGAATGAAATGCAGAGGAGCCAGCAAAAACCCAAAATGAACGTTACAGATGGGGAATGGTGAGAACTGCAAACAGAGGGTGGGGAGGGTACCCCGCCACGCGGCGACGGCGACCACCGCTGTCCAGCGCCGATTTACACACAGGAAAATTTTTGAAAGGTGAATTTAGATGGGAAGAGCTAAGAAAATGGCAACTGTAACAAGCGAGGGAAGCCGCTTGGAACGCTTGGAAAATTTAGCACTGATTCTCGCAAAACAGATTGATATATGCGCGAAAGATGCTGTTGATGGTCCAAAGACAATGTCACAGCTCTCCAGGCAATACAGAGAAACAATCAAAGAAATTGAAGAAATAAAAGGAATGGAGAAAGACGATGACGAAATCGGAGAAATCCTGTCGGCACGAAAAGCTGATGGGAAGCCAGACACCGTCCGATAGAATTGTTCCGGATTACGCTTATACGGATGGCCCAGATGCGGTAAAAGTGCTTGCGGTCGGGAAATTGATTGTGGATCCGTGGCAGAGTGAAGTGCTGAATGATTGGATGGGGCGTACAGAGGATGATGTTTGGTCAGCGCCGACATGTGGCTTATCTGTTCCAAGACAGAACGGGAAAACACTGGATACTTCCGGGCGGATTGCATCCGGAATGATTCTGTATGCAGAATGGGTTATATACACAGCTCATCTGCAGAAAACTGCAACAGAAACCTTTATGGAATTGCGCGGCTTGTTTGAAAGCAGAGGACTCCGTAAGTATGTAAAAGAAATTAAGGCGGCACTCGGAAGAGAACAGATTATTCTAAAAAATGGTGGAAGAGTAGTATTTGTTGCCAGAACAAGGAATGGTGGTCGAGGACTGCATGGCGACTGTCTTGTGTTTGATGAAGCACAGGAATTGACAAGCGAGCAGCAGGCATCTTTTTTGCCGGCAATATCAGCGTCAAGGAATCCACAAACGATTTATCTTGGAACACCACCGGATGAAAATTGTACCGGCACAGTATTCCGGAAGATAAGAAAACGGGCAACGGAAGGTGAGAGCAAATCCACAGCCTGGACAGAATATTCTGTGAAAGAGATTGGAGATGTTACTGATCGTCAGAGATGGGCGGATTGCAATCCGGCACTGGGGCGAAGAATGACAGAAACAACCATAGCTGCAGAGTGTGAGCAGATGGATGCGGACACATTTGCAAGAGAGCGTCTTGGCTGGTGGTCGCCAATCAACAATGATCAGGATTATGCAATTGATAAGAAGAAATGGGAAGCGTGTGCTTCAGAAAAAGAAAAGCCGGAAGGGAAAACTGCTTATGGCGTAAAGTTTTCTTCTGATGGTTCGGCGGTAGCATTATGCGGAGCTGTCTGTTCGGATGCAGGGAAAGCGAGAATTTCACTGATCGAGCTAAAAGCAACTGACAGAGGAATCCAGTGGCTTGCGGACTGGCTGAATCAGAGATACAAGATGGCAAGCTGTGTGGTGATCGATGGAAGAAATGGAGTTGACTTCCTGATAGAGAAGATAACACCGGTGTGGAAATATAAGCAGTCAATTGTTCGACCGGCAGCAAAAGAAGTGATAGCAGCGGCGAGTCAGCTATCACAGGAAATCAATGAACAGACTGTAACATGGTATAAATACCAAGAAATACTGAATGAGTCAGCAATTACGTCTGTAAAAAGACCGATTTCCGGTGGCTGGGGATTTGGTGGAGAAAACTCAATCCCGATTGAAGCAGCAGCACTTGCACTCTGGGGATGCCGGACATCGAAACGAAATCCGAGCAGAAAGATGAGGATAGGATAATGGAGTTAAATTTTGGAAGAGTAGAAGGATTACCACCGGAAGAACAACAGTGGCTTCAGGAATTGAAATACATATATGATTATCACAGAAGTGCAAATAGGAAAAAGCGCCGTTATTATAACGGAAAAGTCACACTGAATGAAGTGAATCTTGGGATTGCATTGCCAGCAGGTCTTGGAAAACTTGAGATTGGATGTGCCTGGGGAGCAAAAACCGTTGATGTACTTGCTGGAAGATCGATGTTTGATGGGTTTGTTACAGAAAATGGAACGAAGTCAGAAGATATGGATCAGATTATGAAAAGGAATCATTTGATAGCGGAATACAATAAAGCGGTCAAAGAAGAACTGAAATACGGTTGTGCATTTGCGGTGGTATCCGGAGAGGAAGATGATGCAAGAGTACGGTTTTATTCTCCACATTGTGCTGCAGCTTCGTGGAATGCACACGAAGGACGCATCCGATATGGATTTGCCTTTGAAGATGCGCGAAGAGACGAGTCGGATGTTACATGGTCTCCGGAACACGTAAATTTCTATACAGACACAGACATCTGGGAACTGGATCGGATTGGAGGTACATGGTATGCTACGCAGAATCCCCATGATTTCGGAGAACCCCTTATGGTGGCTCTGATCTGGGACGCAACAAACGATAAACCATTTGGTCAGTCAAGGCTAAAAGAGCCGATCCGCAGGCTAATCCAGGGATATGTAAGAACAGTCGCAAATGCAACGATTGGACTGGAATTTGCAACTTCTCCACAGAAGTATCTGCTCGGGGTGTCAGATGAACAATATGATATGCTGATTGATAATAAATTCAAACAGTATGTTGGAAGTATTCTCTACAGTACCAATAATCCGGAGACTGGGGAAAAGCCGAATTTCGGGCAACTTTCGCAGGGAAATATTGAACCACATGTTCAGATGCTCCGGATGCTTGCTACACAGTATTCAGCGGCAACGGGATTGGCGGTTACGGATGTTGGTGTGATAAATGATGCAAATCCGACTTCCAGTGAAGCAATTATTGCACAGTCACAGACCTTGATCCTTATGGCAGAACAGTTGAATAAATCAAATGGTGATGCATTGTATCGGATTGGACGGATGGCACTTGCAATTGAACTTGGAACGATTCCGGATGAGCTTCCGGAAGAAACACATGAGCTGATTGCACATTTTAAGAATCCGGCAATGCCAAGCGTGGCATCTACTACAGATGCAGCACTCAAAATTGCGACAGCGCGACAAGGATTTGCACAGACAGATATTTTCCTTGAAATGATTGGTTTTGATCAGGCAGATATCCGGCGAATCAGAGCGCAGGAACAGAGAGCAAAAGGAGATGCTATCTTGACGGAGGAATTTGGAAATGCAGATAACGGAGAAGGCGTGGGTGGAATACATAACGAAGATGTCACAGATTAGCCAGAAAGCAGCGGATCTGATGCAGTCCTGGGTTCAAAAGAATGGACTGGAAAATGATAAAGCACTTTTGGACTACGCCTATGCACTGTCACAACACTATGGACAGGCTATCGGTGCATTATCGTGTCAGATGTATGAAGCGACAGCAGCGGCACAGGGAGTAATAGTCCCTACGGCAGAAGTAGCAGATCTCCCGGACTATGGGGAAGTGGCGAAAGCAGTAAAAGGAACAAAAAAGCAGTCTCCGAACAATATTCCCGGAACGCTTGCAAGGCTTGTAAAACAGGTAGGTGCAGATACGACACTGAAAAATGCAGAGCGTGACGGGGCACAGTTTGCCTGGGTACCGCATGGAGACACCTGTGCTTTCTGCATTGCACTTGCATCCAGAGGATGGCAGTATAAGTCAAAAAAAGCTATGCGGAATGGTCACGCGGAACACATTCATGCACATTGCGATTGTGAGTATGCAGTCCGGTTTGATGGAAAAAGCACAGTGGCAGGCTATGATCCGGATAAATATCTGGAAGAATATTACGATGCCAACGGGGATATCAATGAAATGCGGAGAAAGCGATATGTACAGAATAAAGATGTGATCAATGCGAGAAAACGAGAATTATACGCAAGTAAAAAAGCGGAAAAACTTGAAAAATTGAGGCGGTCTGATATACTGATATCAGGAGCGAGAATCACAGATCTGAATAGTGCAGAAGCTGATGAATTTGCGGAGATGTACTATGAAGAGATTAGACATTTTTCAACTGATTCAAAGAAAATAGCAGATAATCTTGGTAAGGAAGAATCTGACATAAGAAAAATTAAGGCATATTTATTTGAAGATGATTCTTTGATAGATCCGGATACGGGAGAAAGCAGGCAGTTTGATCCAGATTGCGCGATTGCACAGAGCTGGCAACGCTTGATGAATGGAAAAGACATTAAACTTCATGACAAAACTTTGATAGAGCATGAGTTGTTGGAAATGAAAATTAAGCAAGAAAATCCGGGCATAGATCATGTAAAAGCACATGAATTGGCATCGGAAAAATATAATTATCCAAAGGAGGCGCTGGAATATTATGGTAACCTTAAAAAACATAAAAAAAGTCAGTGATAGTATTTCGGCAGATTACTATCCAGAGGGAAAAGAGCCGGCAGGTTTTATGGAAATACGAATTCCGGATGGAGAGATTGTAGAACATGAAAATGCAAGCATGTTTGCAGCACCACACGTGAGGCGAGAACTGAAACGGATTGCGAAGATGGATAATCCACCAAAAGAAAAAACGGTAATATGGTATTAAAAGCCACTGATCGGAAACGGTTGGTGGTATTTTTATACTCATTTTTAAGAAAGGATAGGGTAAACGGTATGAAAAAATTATTTATCAGTCAGCCAATGAGAGGAAAGTCTGATGAAGATATTCTGACAGAGCGTAAGAAAGCAATCGAGAGTGCAGAGAAGGCGATTGGCGAGCCAGTAGAAGTGATTGATTCATTCTTCCAGGAAGCACCGGTAGATGCAAAGCCACTGTGGTTCCTTGGAAAATCTCTGGAACTTTTAGCAGGTGCAGATATCGCATATTTTGCGAAAGGATGGCAAGATGCAAGAGGATGTAGAATTGAGCACACTTGTGCTGTTGAGTATAACATTGATCGAATCGAACCGTAGGAAGGCGGTGATCCAGATATCTCCCTTTAAGGCGCAGGGTTACGCGTCTTATTTTTATGGCAACACGTGCCTTAAACGTGGCAACTAAAAACACTCAAATCAGGAGGGAAACAAGATGGCAGATGACAAAACATTCACTCAGGCAGAAATGGATTCAATCATAGAGGGACGCCTTGCGAGAGAAAGACAGAAATATGCAGATTATGATGACCTGAAAGAAAAGGCAAGTAAGTACGATGAGTACCAGGCGCAGAATAAAACGGAACTTCAGAAGGAAAAAGAAAAGTCCGATGCGCTTCAGGCAAAATTAAGCGCACTTGAAAAGAAAGACACTGTAAGACAGGTAAGAGAAAAAGCAGCAAAAGACACTGGTGTGCCGGTAGAACTCCTTACAGGTGAAGATGAGGAAACCTGTAAGAAACAGGCGGAAGCGATTATGAAATTTGCGAAGCCGAAGAGTTATCCGGGGACTAAGGGGAACAGAAAAAAGACAACAGAGTACAACTCAACGGATGATGCAATGAGGGAATTTGCACATCAGATTTTTGGTAAAGGAGAATAAAGAATATGGCAGCACTCATTAGTTCAGATTTTGAAATTCCGGCAGAGATTTCGCAGGGGATTTTTGAAAAAGCACAGAAAGGATCTACTCTGGCGCAGTTATCCGGAGCAAGACCGCAGAAATTTGGAAAGCAGCAGGTGTGGGTACTTACATCGCCACCGAAAGCAGAACTCGTAGGAGAGGCAGGGCAGAAATCGCCAACCCCAACTGCATATGCTTCTAAAACAGTAAATCCGTTCAAATTGCAGGTTACCATGAGATTTTCGCAGGAAGTACAGTGGGCAGACGAAGATGTACAGATCGGCGTACTGCAGGATCTGGCGTCAAATGCGTCAATCGCGCTGGGAAGAGCATTGGATCTTGTTGGAATTCACAAAATCAATCCGCTTACAGGAACGGTATCAAGCCTTGTAAAAGAAGGGTTGGTTGACACGAAACAGAGTGTGCAGCTTGCAGGCACAAAGTATGATGAAGCAATCGAGGCGGCAGCAGGAATGATCATCTCATCTGGCTATGTACCGAGTGGTATTGCAATGGATCCAACACTTTCCTTTGGCCTTTCCACTATGAGGGATGCGGATGGAAGAAAGATTTATCCGGAAATTGGATTCGGACAGAATCTGACAAATTTTGCCGGAATGACTGCGGCAGTATCTGATACAGTTTCTGCAAAAAATGAAATTACACCGGATACGAAGTTACTTGGAATCGTAGGACAGTTTGATGCGTTCAGATGGGGAGTGCAGAGATCAATTGGCGCTCACTTGATCGAATACGGTGATCCGGATGGACTTGGAGACTTGCAGAGACAGAACCAGATTGCAATCCGTGCAGAAATTGTATACGGAATTGGAATAATGGATCAGGCAGCATTTACAAAGATCGTGAAGGCGGAAGGGTAATATGAAATATTTATACAAACAAACTGGAATAGTAGTGGAGTCTGACGATGTGTTAGACTCCACAATGTTTAAGCCGATTATTGAAGAAAAAACCGAGGATTTGATCGAGGATAGCGAAACAGAAACAGGAGTTACAGAAGCTGAAAATACAGAAGAACCTGTGGAAGAACTCAAAGAACCGACAGAAGACTCAGAGATTCCAGATATAGAAGAACCAGTCGAAGCAAAGAAAGAGGCATCAGCTAAGAACACCAGAAAGAGAACACAAACAGCGAAAAAGTAGGTGATACAATGATATACGCATCAATCGAGGATATTTGGAAACGAAAAGGAACAGATATTTCGGATACAGATTATGTAACGGCACTCTTGGAGGATGCCGCGATTATCATTGATGCATATAACCGCAATGCTACAGACGAGGCAAAGAAATTAGTGTCATGTAATATGGTTATCCGGACACTCGGAAGCAGAGAGGAAGGTGTACCTATTGGAACGACACAGACAACTACGACAGCAATGGTATATTCGCAGACCTGGACAAATGCAAATGGAAGCGGCGAATTGTATCTGACTAAATTGGATAAGAAAATCCTTGGTGTCGGGAATCGAATTGGCTATTTTAATCCATATTCGGATTTGATGCAGGAGGAAGAGGCTAATGATTAAAGGAATACCGGTGAAGCTCTACGAACGGACCGCAAGTGGGACAGATACATTCGGACATCCGATATATACAGAGACACCTGTGACCGTGGAAGACGTGTTGGTTGCTCCGGCATCGACAACAGAAGTGCTGGATATGCTTAATATTACTGGAAAAAAAGCAGTCTACAATATCGCAATTCCAAAAGGAGATACGCACGACTGGCAAGACTGCAGAGTGGATTTTTTTGGCACATCATGGCGGGTAATTGGATTCCCACAGCAAGGAATTGAAGAAAATATTCCGGGAAGATGGAATCAGAGATGGATGGTGGAGCGTTATGGATAAAACGAAAGTTGAGTTAAATCGATCCGGTGTAAGAGAGTTGATGAAATCTGCAGAGATGCAGGCAATTTTGCTGGAACAGGCAAATCAAATATCATCAGATGCAGAGAAAGAGTCGTATGTGGCGCAAACGAGAGCGATTGTAAAAATAAATGGAGACGACGGAAACAATAGCTTGCTGAAAGCAATGGGTAGAAAAAATGATCGAGGAAAAAGTTAGAGAATATCTGGAAGACAAGCTTGATATTCCGGTAAGGATGGAAGAAGAACCGGGACTTCCGGAGGAATATGTACTGATTGAAAAGACTGGATCTGGCAAAGAAAATCATATTGCATCAGCAACTCTTGCTATCCAGTCTTATTCAGGATCCCTTTATGGGGCGGCATCACTCAATGAAAGAGTGAAAGAAGCAATGGAAAAAATTGTTGAAATGGATGATATCAGTAAGTGCCAGCTTAACAGCGACTACAACTATACGGATACAACAAGGAAGAAATATCGGTATCAGGCTGTATATGATATGGTTCATTTCTGATGAAGGAGGATAAAAATGTCAGATGCTAAAAATGTAAGTACAGGCAAGCCGAAAGTAGGCGGCGCGATTTTTAGAGCACCGCTCGGAACAACATTGCCAACAGATGCAACCACAGCATTAGATGCAGCATTTAAGTCACTTGGATATTGTTCGGAGGATGGACTCACTAATTCTAATAGTCCGGAAACTGACAACAAAAATGCTTGGGGCGGCGACACTGTATTGAATATGCAGACCAGTAAGAAAGATAATTTTAAGTTTACGATGATCGAAGCCTTGAATGTAGAGGTCCTGAAGAGCGTTTACGGAGATGATAATGTTACCGGAACACTTGAGGAAGGGATTACGGTAAAAGTAAATGCAGATGAAGCGGAACAGAATGCGTGGGCTGTGGATATGATTCTGAAAGACGCAGTGAAGCGTATCGTTATTCCGTGTGCAAGCATTACGGAAGTCGGAGACATTGTATATAAGGACGATGATGCGATTGGATACGAGACAACGTTATCGGCAGTACCGGATGCGGACGGACAGACACATTACGAATATATTAAGGGGGATAAGAAATAATGAAGGGAAAAACAAGCAGTGGTTTTGAGTATGAGTTAGATGAAGCGGCGTTGGATGATTATGAACTTCTGGAAGATCTATGTGAAATGGATGAAGGAGACATGACAAAAACAATCAGCGTATTAAACCGTCTTCTTGGAACAGAACAGAAAGAACGTTTGAAAGAACATTTACGAATGGAGAACGGAAGGGTACCGGCGTCGAAAATGATGAATGAAATTGGAGAAATTTTCGGAAATATAAAAGAAGGAAAAAACTCTTAGCCCTCGCCTACATGCTTAATTTAGATAAGGACGCACTTTTGTGTGATCTTGCAGAAACATATCATATCTATGATTATAAGTCGTTACCGTGTAGAATGGTAGCGACTTTTTCTTGTGGGTTGAGGGGAAATTCGAGAATTAAAATGAAAATAGCAGGGATTGAGCCGATACCGGAACAAATGCTTATGGCGGCTATTGCGGATGGAACGCGCACGACTGCCTGGTTGCAATCTGAGGATGGAGCGACCGGGAAAAACCGTCCGAAGTCATTGCTTGGAATGATCCTGGGCGATGGAAAGGAAAAATCTAAAGAAATTCAGACGTTTGATTCTGGAGAAGATTTTGACAGAGAATGGGCGAGATTGACGGGAAAGGAGGGATAAGATGGCTACGGAACTTGCAAAAGCGTATGTGCAGATCATACCATCGGCGGTAGGAATTCAGGGAAGAATTCAAAAAGAAATAGAGCCGGAAGCAGACTCAGCCGGAAGTTCTTTTGGCGGGAAAATGGTTGGCATGATCAAAAAGGTTATTGCCGCAGCAGCAATCGGGAAAGCTCTGTCAGCAAGCATCAGTGAAGGTGCAGCACTCGAACAGAGTCTTGGTGGAATCGAAACATTATTTAAAGATTCTGCCGATAAAGTGAAAGCAAATGCGGCAAAAGCCTACCAGACAGCAGGAATGAGTGCAAATGACTACATGGAACTCACTACAAGCTTTTCAGCGAGCCTTCTTAGTTCCCTTGCTGGCGACACCTCCAAAGCTGCAGATGTGGCAGATATGGCAATGGTAGATATGTCTGATAATGCGAATAAGATGGGAACCAATATGGAAGACATCAAAAATGCATATCAGGGATTCGCCAAACAGAACTATACAATGCTGGACAACCTGAAGCTTGGATATGGTGGTACGAAGTCGGAGATGGAGCGTCTCTTGGCAGATGCACAGAAAATCAGTGGCGTGGAATACAATATTGATAATCTATCAGATGTCTACAGTGCAATTCACGTGATCCAGGGACAGTTGGATATTACCGGGACGACAGCCAAAGAAGCGGCAACGACTATATCAGGATCATTTAATCAGATGAAAGCAGCGGCCAAAAACGTAATGGGAGAAATTGCTCTGGGGATGGATGTAGGACCGGCACTTAATGAACTGGCGAATACGATCATAACCTTTGCAGTTGGAAATCTGCTTCCGGCAGTATGGAATGTTATATCTGCACTTCCATCAGCAATCGTTACATTTGTAACGGCACTCGGTCCACAACTGTTTGTTGCAGTGTCTGGACTGATTCCGCAAATTGCAAGCGGAATCACAACAGGAATACCGATTCTTTATCAGAGCGCAATGCAGCTTATGGATCAGTTTAATATCGGAATCCAGGAGCAACTCCCGATCTTGTTGCAGAAGGGTGTGGATTTCATAACAAACATTGTGAATGGAATCTTGCAAAATTTACCGCAAGTAATAACGATGGCGGGCAATATTATTACATATTTTGCCAACACAATTATTTCTATGTTTCCGACTGTTTTGAGTGCAGGTGCATCATTGCTGCTGAAACTTGTAAATGGCATCATAAATAATTTGCCACAAATTGCTCAGGCTGCAGCAACTGCAATTGTGCGTTTTGTAGCGTCAATTGGACAGAATCTTCCACAGATTCTCCAGAGTGGTATTACAATTATCGGCAAACTGGCGGCAGGTTTGATACGTGCCATTCCGAATTTGGTTGGACAGATACCGGCAATTATCAGCGCAATTGTGAATGCTTTTACGAGCCAGAACTGGGGAAGTATTGGAATCAATATCATAAGCGGTATCGCATCCGGACTTCGTTCGGCGGCACATATGCTATGGGATGCTGTAAAAGGTGTTCTTGGTGGATTTAAAGAAAATGTTCTGGCATTCTTCGGAATTCACTCACCGTCACGTTGGGGAATGTTTGTTGGAGAGATGATAGACACCGGTATTGCGAATGGACTTACCGGAAACACATCGTTGATCTCTAATGCTGCAGAAGAACTCCAAAAATCACTCAAGAAACCTGTCGGGACAAGCTTGGATTTTGCGGTTTCTGGAAGAAATAGCACTGAAAACGAGAACAATGCGCTCATTGAAAAACTGGAACAGTTGTTGGAGTATTTGAAAACAACATCCAAACGAGGAGAAACTATCGTGATCAATCTGAATGACAGAGAGGTAATGAGAGTATTAAGAGAAATGGGGGTTGTGCTTGAATGATTGAGATCAAATATGTGTGTTCCAATGGAGAGGAATATAATCTGATTGGTGATAAGATGAGAGCAACCTCCGGATATTTCCACGCTTACGAATGGATACCAAATACTACAGAAAAAGAAATGGGAGTGGCGGTAAATTCTTTCACGAAAGAACCGGTGGTGTATGATATTACACTTACGGTGCGAGGGAAAGAATTTGAGAGAAAGCAGTTTCTGAATAAGCTTACCAATGCGTTTGAATATGATGTGGTGAATCTGTCACCTGGAAGGATTTATTATGGAAAATATTACATTGACGGATATATAAAGAAATCGAGCAATGAGGTTTCAGGTGAAAATAATAGCAGAACAGATTGCAAGATAGAAATATACTGTCCGTACCCGTTTTGGTCAATGGAACAGGAACAGAGCTTTTATCCGGATTCGGCAAACAAAGGAGAAGCATACGGATTTTTGGAATATCCGTATGACTATCCATATGATTATTCAAGAAAAAGCGCTGGCACACAGAACTGGTTTATTGATCATTTTCGTGATAATAATTTTGAAATTGTGATATATGGACCATGTGCAGATCCAAGAATCATTATCAATGATTATCCATATCAGATATATGAGACTTTGGAAAATGGAGAATACATTTTGATAAAGAGCAGGGATAAGACGATTACGAAACATCTTGGAAATGGAACGATCCAAAACATTTTTGCGAAAAGAGCAAAAGATAAAAGTGTGTTTTCTTTAATTCCGTCAGGCATGCTGACATTGAACTGGAGTGGCGAATTTGGTTTTGATATCAAAGTGTATAAGGAGAGGAGCGTGCCGGAATGGAGTTAATCTACACAGATCCAAATGGTAAAGAACTTGGATATATCCTAAATGCAAATATTGATATGGAAATCGGAGAGGATGAAAAGAACTCCATAAATGATTTTGAAATTGAATTTAAACGGTCAGGTTGGGATGGAACGATTGAATTTGGAAGCCAACTGTATGTTCCTGATACGGAGTATGGTGGGATTGTACAGGAAATCTCGACAAGTACAAAGGCGAATAGCATTACCACAAAAGGGTATACGTGGCGTGGAATGATGACAAAGAAGATTATTCAGCCTGGAAGTGGACAGGACTATGCAACGGTAGAAGGCGAACTGAATACAATCGTAAAGCAGAAAGTGCAGGAGGCTTTCCCAGGGCTTTTTTACGGCGTGAGTGAAGATACCGGTGTAGAAGTAACGAATTATCAGTTCGATCGGTATTGCACACTTCATGAAGGACTCCGAAAAATGCTGCAGTCTGTTGGATATCGTATGGAAATTAAGTATATCCAGGGCGATAAATACGAAATGGGATACGTGCAGGTAAAAGCAGTTCCTATTGTAGATTATTCATCGGAATATGAATTTTCAAATGATCAGAATATGAACTTCAAAATGGATGATAACAGAAGAGGCGTTAATCATTTGATTTGTCTTGGAAAAGGAGAATTGAAAGATCGCCTGGTAATTCATCTGTATGTTGGCCAGAATGGGGAAATAGGACAGGAGCAGTATTTTAAAGGGACGGATGAAATTGTGGAAATCTACGACAGTTCAGGATCGGAACGAGATGATCTCCTGAAAAATGGGATAAAAAAACTGGAAGAATCAAAGAATAAAACGGAATATGATATGACTATGGAGAAAATCGAAGGAAACATGGATGTTGGAGATGTTGTAGGTGGACGAGATTATCTTACCGGTGCAAGCATGAAGAAACCAATCGGACGTAAGATTTGGACAATTTCAGAGGGTAAAGAAAAAATAGAATATAAATTGGAAGGAGAGTCTTAATGGATATCATCACAGGATATACAGGAAGTCCACATGTTACTGCTGAACAGGACAGAGATGTGAATATAGGAATTTTTGGAGCAGAATCATACGTTTTGCGAACTGGATCACAGTTAAAGGCTGAAGTGTCGTCAAATAATGAAATCAAGGTACGTGATGGAGTTATCATGCATCAAGGGTGTGCTGCATCAATCAAAAAGAATACATATGATTCACTAACGATTGCAAATGGGTCACAGGGAATGAAGAGAGTAGACCTTATCGTGGCACGATACAGCAGGGATCAGAACACAAAAGAAGAATCACTTGTGTTGAAAGTAATTCAAGGAACGCCAAAAGAAAGCGGTCCGGCAGTACCAGGATATACTATAGGAGATATCCAAGCTGGGGATTTGATTGCGGACATGCCGTTGTATCAGGTAACTCTTAATGGACTTAATATTACAGAAGTGAAGCAGCTGTTTGCGACACAGGATTCGATTGCTGAATTAAGTAGCAAATTAAAAAATGCAGAGACAACGATGAACAATAATTTAAAAAGTTTATTGTCTGTAAAGCAAGTAACTGTAACAAATAATATAAATGTTGGTGCAGGAAAGGATTTTGAAAAATACATTAAGGCACCTTCTTTAACTGGCTATACGCCCATTGGTGTAGTCGGCTATGATCTGGTTGGGAATTGGGATGTATGGATCAATGTTTCCTCATGCTATTACAATAGTGCAAGCAATTTGATTTACACAAAAGGACATAATTTTGGAACTGGTGCATGTAACGCATTGTTAAATGCATTCGTTTTATACAAAAAGAACTAAATTATTTCCATTTTCCGATTATAAGCATATTGCCTTGTGAATAACACATTCCCTTTTTTACCGAATAAGCTGTAAGTTTATATCCAGTTGTGCTTACTTCATTGACTCCCATCCAGTATAGTTCATTTGTAGTTCCAGGAGATACTATAATCAATGGAGCTTCCTTGAATGTGAATGGAAAATCTACAGCTTTGCTAGAAGCAAAATATAATCCATACCAACTTACACTAACGTCAGTATTCCATGTGTATTTACGCCATACAACTGCATCTCCATTAGAATATTTTATGTAGTTGTATCCGTTCTTTTCTCCTCGTTCTACGATAGAAATCAGTTTATTGTTTATGGCTGCAATACTATCGTTTGATTTTGCCAATTTGCTACTTAATTCAGTACGCCAGTTGATATACTGAAAGCAAAAAGGAGCAATGTATGGAAGTGAAAATAATGGATGTATTGCGAAGAATGCAACCGGTTTTAGATGAAATGCAACTACGTGAGCTGAAAGAAGTGTTACAGATGACATTTACCGGATGCAGAGTAATCCAGGAAACGGACCTGCAGGTTGTAGACAGGGGCTGGGAAGTGGATCTGGAAGAGTTTCTGATGAGTAAAGCACTGGAAGGAAAAGCATCAAAGACAGTGAAGCAATATCGGTATGAACTGGTTCGGTTACTGACCTATATCAATAAGCCGGTGAAGAACATAGATTCAGGAGATATCTCTGGATTCATGCGGGCTTATAAAATGATCCGCAAGGTAGCAAACCAGACACTAAAGAACGTCCGGGCGGTGTATAGTAGCTTTTTCGGATGGCTACGAGATCGTGACCGGATTCGGAGAAATCCGATGGCGCTGGTGGAATCTATCAAGGTAGAAAAGAAGATCCGGAAACCATATACTGATGAAGAACGGGAGCGGATGCTGCGTAAATGCAGCAGTCTTCGGGATAAAGCGTTACTAGAATTCCTATATAGCACAGCAGTCAGAGTATCGGAGCTTTCAGAGATTAACAGGGAAGATATCCGGTATGCGAATAAAGAGCTGATTGTATATGGAAAAGGAGCGAAAGAAAGGACGGTGTACATCAATGAACGAACCAACATGTACCTGAAAGAATATCTGGAAAGCAGAAAAGACAATGATCCGGCGCTATTTGTCGGAAGCAAGAAACCGAATAGCCGGCTGACGAAAACAGGAATTGAGGATATCATCCGGCGGATTGGAGAGAAGGCGGGCGTAGAAAATGCGCATCCGCATCGATTCCGGAGGACGGCTCTGACAAATGCATTGAACCGCGGAATGCCTCTGCAGGAGGCTATGATATTTGCGGGACACGCAAAGTCAGAGACAACCATGCGATATTGTACAGTGAATCAGGAAGGTGTACGGTATCATCACTTTAAATATTTAAGCGCATAAGTAAATAAACTTATTTATTTACACTCGGCATTGGTCGGGTGTTTTTGTTATGCGCTTTTATATATGTAACTTTATCAACCAGTCAAAGGAGGGATTCTGAACTAAGTAGCAATTTAACAAAAGCAAATACAAAAATATCTGCTTTGAGCACAGAATTAGCAACTACAAATACCAATTTGAAAACGGCAACTGCCGATTCAGGTTGGAAATATATGACTGCGAATAATCTTTCAGAAAAGCTAAAATTTCGCAAAATAGGTCACGTGGTATTTGTTGCCGGATCGATAAGATTTTCAGATAATGGAAAATTTGCAAACGATCAATATCTAGGAAATGTCCCGTCAGGAATGACACCAAATGGTTATAACACATACGAGTGTCTTATCCCGATAGCTATGCATAATGGTGGATCTGCTGGAACACAAGCACGTATATACATAAAAAATGGTGGAGTATATATCAGCGGTACAGATAGTGCCTCATTCGTAATGATTGAAGCAACGGCTTATTTTAGCTAACTGGTATAAAAATAGCTCTTGTCGCAAAAAGAGTCCATGTACCTCCATTTTTGTACGAAGTAATATGAAGCTTATCGCCTTTGCTACATTTTCCTGCAAAAGTAGAAACTAATTTGTAATAGTTTCCGTTATTTCCCATATTTACATTGTTTAATGCACAAGAGATTTCCTGTTTATAGCTTTCACTGCTGATATTGGAGGAAACTGTAACGATAAAGGCATATGTAATGCCAGCTTTCAAAAAGCTATTGGTATCCCAATTTACTGTTCCTTGCGCAGTTGAATCAATGATTATTGGTTTTCTGTTTTCTAAAACAGTGTTAGTTTTGGCTAAATTCGCATTCGTGGTTGTTATTTTGGAATTTATATTTACTAATTTGCTATTTAGTTCAGAATCCCTCTAAAAAGAAGAAAGGGGCAAACAGAAAAATGAAAATCACATTCAATGATGGTCAGGAACTGCAGATCCAGCAGGTCACTGAGCAGACGGATGGCGCACTTTTGATCAAGACCATTTCAGCATCCGAGGATCAGCTGAAGACTTTATTCTCTGATCCGACAACAACTAAGAGAATGTCTGTGAGCGAACGGGATGAAGATACCGTTGTGTATGAAAACTACACAAAGTTCGATGCAATCGTGAAGTACACAGCCGGCATCCTTGGTGTGCTGATGTACCGGGAAGGAGAAGATCCGGACAGCCGGATAGCAGCTCTGGAGGCACGACTTAAAAAAGCAGAAGAGAAAAATACGAACCTGCAGTCAAGAGTCGAAAAAGCGGAGGAGAAAAATGAAATGCTCGAAGGATGCATTTTGGAAATGTCTGAAACGGTATATCAGTAAAACGATAATTGTATTAACCATTTTATTTTTATTCATATTATTACAAATTTCAGGAGGAAAAGAAATGATGGCAATGTTATGGGCACAGCAGATTATGTTAGGAAAGAAAACTTATTCACAGGTACCGAGACTTTTAAAGGATAAGGTAAAAGAGGTCCTGATTGATTCCGGAGCAGAAGATCTGGTAACAGAAGACAAGCAGTAGAGGTGAAGCGTAGATGGCAGTAAAAACAGCTCAATATATATTCAATGGTCAGACATACAATCTGACCTATAATTCGACCTCCGGGAAATGGGAAGCTACGGTTACAGCTCCAAGTAAGTCGAGCTATAATCAGCCGGACCATGTTCTTGGCGGAACAGTAAAGGCTACAGATGAGGCTGGCAATACTACCACGGTAGATCAGAGTCATGCTACTCTCGGCGCATCACTTAAACTCCGTGTAAAAGAAAAGACAGCACCGACTATCACGATCACATCTCCGTCTGCAGGAGCTTATATCACAAATACAACTCCGACTATCGAATTCCAGGTAAAAGATGCGGATTCAGGGGTTAATGCAGGAACAATCGCAGTCACAGTTGATGGTACAGCCGTATCGACGGTAACAAAGACTGCTATTGACGGTGGATATAAGTGCACGTGCACATCACCGACGTTAAAAGATGGATCACATACGATTTCGGTCAAGACATCCGACAACGATGGTAATGCAGCTGCAGCTAAGACAGCAACATTTACAGTTGATACAGTGCCTCCGACACTGCAGATCACGGCTCCATCAAATGACCTTATAACCAACAAGAAGACGGTAACGGTAAGTGGTAAAACAGATGACGTATCATCTAAGCCAGTTACAGTAACGGTAAATGGAGCAACTGTAACGGTCGGAACAGACGGAACATTTACTAAGGATGTGACTCTTGCTGAGGGTGCAAACACCATCACAATCGTAGCTAAAGACAAAGCCGGAAAGACTACTACAGTCACACGTAAGGTTACTGTCGATACGTCAGCTCCGGTGATTAAGTCAATCACTCTTACTCCGAACCCAGTAGACTGCGGAAAAACATTCATTATCGCTGTTGAAATTACAGACTAGGCGGTGCGCCTATGGTAGTAAAGGTAAGCGGTAAGATAGATGGAAAAGAAGTAATATTTGAGAGAGCTGAAGGGGACCGGTGGAATGCCACGGTCCCTTATGATTTAGATGGAATGTATGTGGTGGAGCTGACGGCAGAAAATGATGCAGGCAATATTGCATACTGCACGAAGATGCTGTTGATTGTTGATCCAGCTACTCTGTGCGTAAGACTTGTTCCGCTTGATTATATGGTGGAAATTGTTCCGGAAGACTATAAGGTTACAGTTATTCCGGAAGATTACGCTGTAGAGGCAGTTCCGGAGCAGTATCAAGTTATCGCAGAGCCAGATCCGCTCTTTGTGGAGGTAATTTATCCGATACATGGAAGGGGGTGTTGTTGTGAACAAAATTAGATTTATCCTGGGCGAAGACAAGCACGTTAAGCTATTGGTGCGAAGTCCTAACGATGAGCCATTTACGATTCTGACAGCATCTTATGAGCTGGCACGTTACACAGACATCGTGGTGCAAGGAGAGTGCGATATCAATGAGCATTATCTTGACTGCAAGATTGCTCCGAAAGAAAAAGGAACACATATATTGGAAGTGACTTATACGGTTGCGGATTCGATCAGGAAAGCAAGGATAGAAGTTGAGGTGGTTTAATGCTTAAAATTACAGATGTGAAATTAAGCAAAAATACGGTTGCGACCGGGGAAAAATTTACGATTTCTGTACAGATCCAGGAAACGGTTGATTATCCGTATGACTATCCATACGATTATCCGATATCTTATACCGGAGCAGCAAAGCCGGTAAATTCATAAAGAAAGAATGAGGAATATGAAAGTGGAACAGGCAAACTATATCAAAGCAATTTTTACAGCAGTATTTGCTTTCCTGTCAGCGCTTCTTGGAGTGCTTGCAGTGCCGGTGATCCTGCTGGTGGTATGTAATCTGATTGATTATGCTACCGGACTTATGGCAAGCAAATACAGAGCACAGGATATCAATTCCTATAAAAGTATCAGAGGAATTTTCAAAAAGGTATCTATGTGGCTGTTGGTAGTTGTGGGAGCGATTATTGATGAAATGCTTCTATATGCATCAACTTCAATTGGTTGGAAGTCACCAGTCACATTTCTGGTGGCATGTGTCGTGGCAATGTGGCTGATCTGCAATGAGATTATCAGTATTTTAGAAAATATTCAGGACATGGGAGTGAATATCCCGGCGTTTATGCAGCCGCTTGTAAAACATATCCGATCGCAGGTGGAAGATCAGGTGAAAGTAGATAATGATTCAGAGGGTGAATAGTTGCCCTCTTTTTGAAAGGAGAAACATTATGGCGATGAATGGAATTGATATTGCAAGTTATCAGACAGGAATTGACCTCAGTGTAGTACCATGCGATTTTGTGATCGTAAAGGCAACAGAAGGAACAGGCTACGTGAACCCGGATTTCACAAGAGCTTACGCACAGGCTAAGAACGCCGGAAAGTGTCTCGGTATCTACCATTATGCGAATGGTGGAGATTACCAGAAAGAAGCAGATTACTTCCTTGATAGAATCGGAAAACGTGTAGGCGAAGCAATTCTCTGTCTTGACTGGGAGGGGAAGAGCAACCCGGCATTCGGTAGCTCGGATTTTGCATGGTGCAAGAGCTGGCTTGACTATGTATACCAGAAAACAGGCGTAAGACCTCTTTTGTATTGTTCGCAGTCTGTAGCCTATAAATTCAACAATATCGGAAACTATGGACTCTGGATTGCACAGTACGCAGACATGAACGCCACAGGCTATCAGGATAAGCCGTGGAATGAGGGAGCTTATACTTGTGTTATCCGGCAGTATAGCTCTTGTGGTAGATTGAATGGATGGGGCGGTAATCTCGATCTGGATAAATTCTACGGCGACAAGGACGCATGGAACAAATACGCCGGAAAAGGAAACACAACTAAACCGGCAGAAACACCGAAACCGACAGTGAATACTCCGGGCGGATCCACGCTCGATCTGGTTGTTGGAGTCATGCAGGGCAAGTACGGTGATGGTGACAACCGCAAGAACGCCCTCGGAACACGGTATACGGAAGTGCAGAGCTTCATCGACCATATCTATTCTGCATCCGTAGATACACTGGTGAACGAAGTGAAAGCTGGTAAATATGGTAACGGTGACACAAGAAAGGTTGTTCTCGGTAGTCGTTACACAGAAGTACAGAACAAGATCAACGCTGCGTTTGCCAGAAAATCAAATGAGCAGATCGCACAGGAAGTTCTTGCCGGTAAATGGGGCAATGGAAACGACAGAAAGAATCGTCTATCAGCTGCCGGGTATGACTACAATACGATTCAGAATATCGTGAACGGTAAGTCAGGTGCTTCATCCGCACAGTATTACACTGTCCAGTCTGGAGATACGCTTTCCGGTATTGCAGCTAAATACGGCACGTCCTACCAGAAGGTTGCACAGCTCAATGGCTTATCCAATCCGAATCTGATTTATGTTGGTCAGAGACTGCGGGTGAAATAAATCACGGTTGACAGTATCAAACATGAGGACTTATAATTCCCTTAAAATAAGAAGAAATAACTTTATCGGTTGTGGCAAAATGGTTGACCCAATGGGGTTCTAAAGCACTTGGTGATCAGGGGTATTCTCCGTCGGAAATCCTCCGCTATTATTACGGAGATGATATTTACATCAATACCGCTGAAGAAATTTCAGGCATTCCGTCTTCATGGCCAGGGTATACCCTTTCCCAGGGCTCTTCTGGTACAAAAGTCCGGCAAATGCAGGAACAGCTAAATGTCATTGCCGGTGCATACCCGGCAATTCCGAAAATCACAGTTGACGGTATTTATGGTCCGGCAACAGCATCGTCCGTCAGAAAATTCCAGTCGGTGTTCGGGCTTCCGGTAACCGGAACTGTTGATTACCGTACATGGTATAAAATTTCCGAAATTTATGTAGGTGTATCCAGAATTGCAGAATTGTCCTGACTTGGATTTTATATTATGATCTAAGTTTTCTACCAAAGTCTGCTTTTATGCAAAGAATACCAAATGTGTCATGCTTCAGTTTAAAATGTTTCATACTCATCTGGTGCAGATTACTGCAAAATAAAAAATGCTAAAATTAACAAAACCTCCCAGTGTAATCTGAATTTATTCTCCATATACTAGGAGCGTAACACAAAACAAAATGTTACAAAAAAGGAGGAAATGAATATGGCAAGTCGTTCATCAAACAGAGCAGCCGTGCCAGAAGCAAAAGGTGCACTGGACAAATTTAAATACGAGGTTGCAAGCGAACTGGGAGTACCGTTATCAGACGGGTACAACGGAGACTTAACTTCAAGACAGAACGGATCTGTCGGAGGTTATATGGTCAAGAAAATGATCGAAGAACAGGAAAAACAGATGTCCGGTCGATAGGACAGTCAGTGAAGGTATCACAGGCATTTCTGCCGGATACAAAAAGGGAATGTCTGATAAACAGGCACTCCCTTTTTCTCTGATCACTAAGCTGGAAATCGGACTTGAACCGACGACCCCTTCATTACGAGTGAAGTGCTCTACCGACTGAGCTATTCCAGCATTCATACTGCTTTCGCAGTCACGAATTATATTATATCAAATTTTTGAATAAAAGCAACTCTTTTTTAAAAAAATTACACTTTAAAATAAACATAAAAAATAGGTATTGAAATCTGTAACCAGATATGGTAAACTTTTTACAATTTGAGAAAGTGTGGGCGCTCTGGAATTGAAAAGACTCCAAGAGTGCCCCTTTTTTGAGAATAAAAGAGTATTACGAAGGGATAAGGTGAACATATGAAAGCGTTTCTAATTTTAGAAGACGGAACTGTGTTTGAAGGCACAAGCATCGGCTCAACAAAAGATATGATTAGTGAGATTGTATTCAATACTTCAATGACTGGATACTTAGAGGTGCTGACAGACCCTTCTTACGCCGGACAGGCCGTTGTCATGACATATCCGCTGATCGGAAACTATGGTATTACACCGGATATGGAGTCCAAGAAGGCGTGGCCGGATGGTTATATTGTAAGAGAATTGTCCAGAATGCCAAGCAACTTCCGTTGTGAAGGTACAATTCAGGATTTCCTGAAAGAACAGGATATTCCGGGAATTGCAGGAATTGATACCAGAGCACTTACCAAAATCCTCCGCGAAAAGGGTACAATGAATGGTATGATCACAACGAATGAAAATTACAATCTGGACGAGGTACTTCCGAAACTTCATGCATACAAAGTAGGAGATGTAGTTTCCAAAGTAACTTGCAGTGAAAAATATGTCTTAGAAGGCAATGGACCAAAAGTTGCATTGATGGACTTTGGTGCTAAGAACAACATTGCAAGGTCTTTAAATGATCGTGGATGTGAAGTTACCGTTTACCCGGCAAATACACCTGCAGAAGAGATCATTTCCGCAAATCCGGACGGTATCATGCTGTCGAACGGACCTGGCGATCCGGCGGATTGCACTTCCATTATTAAAGAAATCAGAAAATTATACGATTCAGAGATCCCAATCTTTGCAATCTGTCTGGGACATCAGCTGATGGCACTCGCCAACGGTGGTAAGACCTATAAGTTGAAATACGGACACAGGGGCGGAAACCATCCGGTAAAAGATCTGCAGACAGGAAGAGTTTATATTTCTTCCCAGAACCATGGTTATGCTGTAGATGCTGATAGCATTCCGGAAAGCGTTGCAGTACCTGCATTTGTGAACGTAAATGACAATACAAACGAAGGAATGTCATACGTTGGAAAGAATATTTTCACAGTACAGTTCCATCCGGAAGCTTGCCCGGGACCACAGGATTCTGGTTACTTGTTTGACAGATTTATGGATATGATGGGAGGAACAAAATAATGCCAAGAAATAAAGACATAAAGAAAGTATTAGTTATTGGTTCCGGTCCAATCGTAATCGGACAGGCAGCAGAATTTGACTATGCCGGAACACAGGCATGCCGTTCACTGAAGGAAGAAGGACTTGAAGTTGTACTTCTGAATTCGAACCCGGCAACGATCATGACGGACAAAGATATTGCAGACCGCGTTTATATCGAACCACTTACGGTAGAAGTTGTAGAACAGCTGATCCTTAAAGAAAAACCGGACAGCGTACTTCCTACCCTTGGAGGCCAGGCCGGACTGAACCTTGCAATGGAACTGGAAGAAGCAGGATTCCTTAAGGAACATAATGTGAGACTGATCGGTACAACGGCGGAAACCATCAAGAAAGCAGAAGACCGTCTGGAATTTAAAGATACCATGGAAAAGATCGGTGAGCCGGTTGCAGCTTCGCTGGTCGTTGAAAATATAGAAGATGGTGTTGCGTTTGCAGATAAGATCGGATATCCTGTTGTTCTTCGTCCGGCATATACCCTCGGCGGAAGCGGTGGTGGTATCGCACATGATCAGGAACAATTGGAAGAAATCCTTGAGAACGGACTCCGTCTGTCACGTGTAGGACAGGTTCTTGTAGAGCGCTGCATTGCAGGATGGAAAGAAATCGAGTACGAAGTAATGCGAGACAGTGCCGGAAACTGTATTACTGTATGTAATATGGAAAATATTGATCCGGTCGGAGTTCATACCGGTGACAGTATCGTTGTTGCACCTTCCCAGACTCTTGGAGATAAAGAATATCAGATGCTGCGTACTTCGGCACTGAATATCATTACAGAACTGAATATTACTGGTGGATGTAACGTACAATACGCATTACATCCAGACTCTTTTGAATATTGTGTAATTGAGGTAAACCCGCGTGTAAGCCGTTCTTCTGCACTGGCTTCCAAAGCGACAGGATACCCGATCGCAAAAGTTGCTGCAAAGATTGCCCTTGGATATACACTGGACGAGATCAAGAATGCAGTTACAAAGAAAACTTATGCAAGCTTCGAGCCAATGCTTGACTACTGTGTTGTTAAGATGCCGAGACTTCCGTTCGATAAATTTATCAGTGCAAAGAGAACGTTGACGACACAGATGAAAGCTACCGGAGAAGTTATGAGTATTTGCGATAACTTTGAAGGAGCTCTTATGAAAGCAATCCGTTCTCTGGAGCAGCATGTAGACTGCCTGCTTTCTTATGATTTCTCAGCACTTTCCAAAGAAGAAATTCTGGAAAAACTGGAAATCGTAGATGACCGCAGAATCTGGATGATCGCAGAAGCACTCCGCAAAGGAATCTCTTATGACGAGATCCATGCGATCACAAAGATCGACAAATGGTTCATCGACAAGATTGCGATCCTTGTTGAGATGGAACAGGCTCTGAAGACACAGGAACTCACACCGGAACTTCTGAAAGAAGCAAAACGTATTGAATTCCCGGATAATGTTATTGCACGACTGACCGGAAAAGATGAGAGAGAAATCCACGATATGCGTCATGCAAACGGAATCGTTGCAGCATACAAGATGGTTGATACCTGTGCGGCTGAGTTCGCGGCAGAGACCCCATATTATTATTCTGTATTCGGAAGCCAGAACGAAGTAGAAGAGACTTCCGGCAAAAAGAAAGTTCTAGTACTTGGATCAGGACCGATCCGTATCGGACAGGGTATCGAGTTCGACTTCTGTTCTGTACATTGTACATGGGCATTTGCAAAAGAAGGATACGAGACTATTATCGTAAATAACAACCCGGAAACTGTAAGTACCGATTTCGATATCGCAGATAAGCTGTATTTCGAACCACTTACTCCGGAAGATGTAGAGAGCATTGTAGACCTGGAAAAACCGGACGGAGCAGTTGTTCAGTTTGGTGGACAGACTGCGATCAAATTAACAGAATCCCTGATGAAGATGGGAGTGCCGATTCTTGGAACTTCCGCAGAAGATGTAGATGCCGCAGAGGACAGAGAACTCTTTGACGAGATCCTTGCACAGTGCAATATTCCACGTCCGAAGGGAGATACAGTATTTACCGCTGAAGAAGCAAAAGAGGTTGCCAACCGTCTCGGATATCCGGTACTGGTTCGTCCTTCTTATGTACTTGGCGGACAGGGAATGCAGATTGCAATCAACGATCATGATATTGATGAATTTATCGGAATCATCAACCGTATTGCACAGGATCACCCGATTCTGGTTGATAAATATCTGGTCGGTAAAGAAATTGAGGTCGATGCAGTATGTGACGGAACAGACATTCTGATCCCTGGTATTATGGAACATATTGAGCGTGCCGGAATCCATTCTGGTGACAGTATTTCTGTATATCCTGCGCAGAGCATTTCTGAAGTGACAAAGCGTAAAATTGAAGAATATACAAAGCGTCTTGCAAAAGCCCTTCACGTAATTGGTATGATCAACATCCAGTTCATCGTATGTGGCGAAGATGTTTATGTCATCGAAGTAAACCCACGTTCAAGTCGTACCGTTCCTTATATCAGTAAGGTAACAGGTATCCCGATCGTTCCGCTTGCTACAAGAGCGATCATCGGACATAAGATCAGAGAAATGGGTTACACACCGGGACTTCAGAAAGAAGCTGATTATATTGCAATCAAGATGCCGGTATTCTCATTTGAGAAGATCCGTGGTGCAGATATCAGCCTTGGACCGGAAATGAAATCTACAGGTGAGTGTCTGGGAATTGCAACTACATTTAACGAGGCACTTTACAAAGCGTTCCTTGGAGCTGGAATCAACCTTCCAAAATATAAGAACATGATCATGACTGTTCGTGATGAGGATAAGGGAGAAGCTGTCGAGATCGGACGCAGATTTGAGGCACTTGGCTACCGCATCTTTGCAACACGCGGTACAGCTGATGCATTAAAAGAAGGTGGCGTAAAAGCAATTCCGGTCAATAAGATTGAGCAGGAATCACCGAACCTGATGGATCTGATCCTTGGACACGAGATCGACCTTGTAATTGATACTCCTCCACAGGGAGCAGATCATGCACGAGATGGATTTGTAATCCGTCGTAATGCAATCGAGACAGGTGTCAATGTACTGACAGCTATGGATACTGCAAGAGCACTTGTGACAAGTCTGGAAAATACAGATATCCGTCAGCTTACACTGATTGATATTGCGAAAGTTGAATAAGATGTTATGAATACGGACAGGCAGGGATTGGATTCTCTGCCTGTTTGTGTTATGGAAAATGCAGGGACGAGACGGACGCTACAGTGGCAAAAGAATGTGAAGCTGTGTAGAGAATTTCGGATATTGACCGGAATTGCGGGGAAGGAGTTTTGTAGTGTGAAAACTATTGTATGTGTGGATAACCGGATGGGGATATGCTTTAATGGCAGGAGAGTGAGCCGGGACCGGATGGTGTCAGAGGATATTCTTGAGATGACGAGAGGGAATGTGCTCTGGATGGCGCCGGAGGCAGATAAGCTTTTTAAAGAAGTCTTTAAAGCAAAAGAAGAGGTATGCAGGGAAACTGGGACTGGGAAGAAAATACAGGACGCAGGGCACCTGGAGGATGAAAAAATGTGGAAGGTTGACCGGAATTTTCTGGAAAAGGCAGAAGAAGAGGATTTCTGTTTTGTTGAGGGGGAGAATCTGGCTGGATATGAGGGGAAGATTACAGAGATTGTTCTGTATAAATGGAACCGGGATTATCCGGCAGATGTATTTTTTGAGGTAGATTTAAGCAAGTGGAGACTGGAAGAGAGAAAAGATTTTTCCGGTTACTCCCATGAGAAGATTACAAAAGAAATTTACAACAGGCAGGGATTGCTATGAAGAAGAAAATTGGGAAAATGAGAGGTGTGCTGCTTCTGACGTTTGCATTGTTTCTGACAGCGTGTGGCACAGGTGGAGCAGATGCGCAAAGTGCATCATATGGAAACAGTCAGGCAGCAGTAGTTGAAAGGCAGTCAGGTAGCGGAGAAAATGAATCGACAGCAGGTGGCAGCCAGGATCCGGTGAGCGCTACATTGGATAATATTCCGGCATACAGCGGAACACCGTATGTAGTGATTGACGATAATGAACCGGATTTTACCGAAGATGAGCTGACAGATCAGTCTTATGAAAGCTACAGTGATCTGGATGAGCTGGGACGATGCGGCGTTGCTGCGTCCAACATTGGGACAGATCTGATGCCGACCGGGAAAAGAGGAAAGATTGGACAGGTGAAACCGTCCGGGTGGCAGACAATAAAATTTGACAATGTGGATGGAAAATATCTTTACAACCGTTGTCATCTGATAGGCTATCAGCTGACGGCAGAAAATGCAAACGAAAAGAATCTGATTACAGGAACCCGCTATATGAATGTGGATGGAATGCTGCCATTTGAAAATATGGTTGCCGACTACATCAAAGAGACAGATAATCATGTAATGTATCGTGTCACACCGGTATTTGAAGGGGAGAATCTGGTTGCATCCGGAGTTTTAATGGAAGCAGAATCCGTGGAGGATCATGGAGAAGGTGTGAAATTTAATGTGTATGTCTATAATGTACAGCCGGGAATTACGATTGATTATGCAACGGGAAAGGCAGTGCTTTCCGATGAGGATGCGTCAGCGGGTACGGGAAAAACCAGTGGAAATACAGAGAAAAAGACGTATGTGTTGAATGAAAATACAAAGAAGTTCCATACGCCGGAGTGTTCAGGGGTAAAAGATATCAAAGAAGGAAATAAAAAAACATTTACAGGTTCAAGAGAAGAACTGATTAAAGAGGGGTATAGCCCGTGTGGGAGATGTAAACCGTAAGAGGAAAATAAAAGAAAAACTGCATATTCTACGAAAAATATAAAACAAACGAGAGATTTTTAAACAAAATCTCCCGTTTTCTGCTATAATAGAAAACATACTTAATGAATATACATTAGAGGAAATGTGTAAAAGAAAAAGGAGGAACTTTCTCATGAATACTTATCATATGGGAACAAAATGCGTGCAGGGAGGATATACACCTGGAAATGGAGAGCCGAGACAGGTTCCGATCATTCAGTCTACGACATTCAAATACAATACAAGTGAAGATATGGGAAAATTATTTGATCTGGAGGCATCCGGATATTTCTACACCCGTCTGCAGAATCCGACTAACGACCACGTAGCGGCAAAGATCGCGGCGATGGAAGGCGGAACAGCTGCAATGTTGACTTCTTCCGGACAGGCAGCGAATTTCTTTGCTATGTTCAATATCTGTGAAGCAGGAGATCATATTGTGGCTTCCTCTTCGATTTATGGTGGAACCTTCAATCTGATCAGTGTGACAATGAAGAAAATGGGAATTGACGCAACATTTGTTTCTCCGGATGCAACAGAAGAAGAATTAAATGCGGCATTCCAGCCAAATACAAAGCTGATGTTTGGTGAGACGATTGCCAATCCGGCACTTACTGTTCTGGATATTGAGCTTTTTGCAAAGGTTGCACATGCGCATGGTGTACCGCTGATCGTGGATAATACCTTCCCGACACCGGTCAACTGTCATCCGATCGAATGGGGAGCAGATATTGTGACACATTCGACTACAAAATATATGGATGGACATGGAGCAGCAGTCGGTGGAGCAATCGTAGACAGTGGTAAATTTGACTGGATGGCTCATGCAGATAAATATCCCGGACTTTGCACACCGGATGAAAGCTATCATGGAATTACCTATGCTGAGAAATTCGGAAAAGAAGGCGCATTTATCACAAAATGTACTTCTCAGTTGATGCGTGATCTCGGATCGATCCAGGCACCACAGAATGCATTTATCCTGAATCTCGGACTGGAATCTCTTCATGTGCGTATGCCAAGACACGTGGAGAACGGACAGGCTGTCGCAGAATTTCTGGAGCAGCACCCAAAGGTTGCTTATGTCAATTATCCAGGACTTCCATCTAACAAATACTATGAAAGAGCAAAGAAATACATGCCAGACGGGGGCTGTGGAGTGGTATCTTTCGGATTGAAAGGTGGAAGAGAAGCTGCTTCCGTATTCATGCAGAATCTGAAGCTTGGAGCGATTGAAACCCATGTGGCAGATGCGAGAACCTGTTGCCTGAACCCGGCAACATCCACACATCGCCAGATGAATGATGAGCAGTTAAAAGAAGCAGGAGTTCCGGCAGAACTGATTCGTATCAGTCTGGGACTTGAAGATAAAGAGGATCTGATTGCAGATATTTCTGCGGCACTTGACGCAATTCAATAATCGTGTCACAATGACAGATAAAGAAATCTGATCAGACAGGAGGAAAAGAGTCATGACAAAGAAATCAGAAAGACAACCAATCAAAGCAGAAAATGTAGCGGGTGGCGCAGGCTATATCCTGAAGGAAGAACTGATCAAAGGTGAACAGCTCGGCGCGTACTGCAAGATGTTCAATGAAGTAACGTTAAAACCTGGATGTGAGATCGGATATCATGAGCATCATGGAGAGACTGAGACTTACTATCTGACAAAAGGGGCAGGCATTTACAATGATAATGGCAAAGAATATCCGGTAGAAGTTGGTGATGTGACTTTCTGTGCAGACGGAAATGGACATGGCATCAAGAATGCGGGGGAAGAAGATCTTGTGTTTGTGGCGCTTATTTTGAAAGAATAGTGTGAAGAGGGACGGATCCCGGCGCAAATGATATTGATCGTCACCTATGAAACTGTCATTGGCAATTTCATACGGATGCATGGCAACTCCGAAACTTGTACAAAAAAGGGGATGATGTTCGTGTGAACACGGACACCACCCCTATTTTTGTGCGCTCTTAGTCGCAACGATTCAATATCATTTGCGCCGGGATCCTGTGCTGCTCAAAATTTTTAGAAATAAGAGTTGGTGATTTAGTGAATGGTCTTCTTGTGGGGATAGGAAACATTATGCAAAGAAATCATGTATCCCCTGGAGCAGCCTTTCGTTATCTTCCGGAGCCATAATGCAGAACCGGAAGTATTCCCCGCCCAGTTCTTTGAAGCTGGAGCAGTCTCTCACCATCAGACCCTGCTTGATCAGAAATTCAAACACATCCGCAGAAGTAACTCCCTCTTTTTCAATCTTTACCAGTACAAAATTCGCATAAGCAGGATACACAGTCAGCACATTGATTTTGGAGATTTCAGTGCACATTTTGTCTCGCTCGGAGAGGATCAGATCCCGTGTTTTCCGGATATACTCCTGATCCTGGAGCATCTTCTCACCAGCGTAAGCGCCGAGGCTGTTCAGACTCCATGGGTTCTGCATCAGCAGAAGATCCTGAAGAAACTGGCTGTTACTGGTTGCACCGTAGCCGAGGCGGAGACCAGGTGCGGCATAAAATTTGGATACGCCACGGAGAATCATCAGATTATCAAAACTGCTGATCAGAGACATGGAAGAAATTTCATTAATATCCGGTGCGAATTCAACGTAAGTCTCATCGATCATCAAGAAAGAGCCAGCCTCCCGGCAGCAGTCCAGAATGGTCTGGATCTCAGGCATTTTGAGAGCGGACGAAGTCGGATTGTTCGGGTTACATAATATCACCAGATCATAGCCGTTCCTGATTTCTTCGCAGAAGGCATGGATATCAAGATGGAACTGATCTGACTCTTTTAACAGGTAAGTATGGATGGAACTTCCCACCAGATCCAGTTCACGTCCATACTCGGAATAAGTTGGTCCAAGAACCAGTGTTTTTTGTGGTTTCCGTGTCTGGATCAGGAGAGAGATCAGCTCGGTAGAACCATTTCCGACGATTACATGTTCCGGTAAAATCTGGCAGTAATCGGCAATCACTTTTTTCAAAGTAGTGTAATTTCGGTCCGGATAACTACTGAGAAGATCCAGATGTGCAGCAAGATCTTTTTTCAGGTTTTTGGATAATCCAAGTGGGTTGACATTGGCTCCAAAGCAGACGATCTCGTCCACCGGTACATGATAAAATGCGGCGACAGCAGCGGTGTCACTTCCATGAAACTGCGGTTTTGCTTCCATAAATAGTATTCTCCTTTGTGTATAACAAAAATCTGTGAATTAAAAAAAACGGGTATTCCGCATTGCCTGATATGCAGAATAATGTTATAATTTATTATAATGTCTTTTTGAAAAAATGCAATGCAGAAGTAGGTGGCAAGCTTGAAGAATAAAATAAAAAAATTTTCCAAAGGAGATTTTCGAACCGTTCATCCGGAGATTGTACTGCCGGTAACGAATCTTGAGATGACGATCGGGGAAGGAGAGTCCTGCCAGGGAAGTTTCATTTTGAAGAACAGGAAAGAAGGAGATATCAGAGGACTTGTATATTCTTCTTCTTTTCGTATACATTTAGAAGAACAGGGATTTGAGGGCAACCCGGTGGAGCTTCGTTTTACTTATGATGGAAGCGGACTTGCTCCCGGGCATGTTGAACAGGGAAAGTTTACGATTGTATGTAATGGTGGAGAATTTGAGGTAAACTTTACTGCGATCATTGAAAAACCATCAGTCGAGACTTCCTGTGGAAGAGTACAGAATATCCGTGATTTTAAAAGGCTGGCGATGGAGAACTTTATTGAGGCACACCGCCTTTTCAGATCACGCGATTTTTATGACGTGATAAAGTATGAAGAGCCAAGGATAAAGGCACTTTATGATAATATTAGGAAATGGTCTCTCGGTGAGCAGGCGATGGAAGAATTTCTGGTCGGAATCAAACAGAAAGAATGTATTTTCCTGACAATGGGACGAAATCAGAGAACCTTCCGCAATTTAAAAGAAGCAACCCGTGAGATTATTCATTTTACAAAGAATACTTGGGGATTTATGCCTGTGAAGGTGCATGTGAGCGGTGATTTTATCCAGATTGGAAGGGATAACTTTACAACGGACGATTTTGTGGGAAATCTGTTTGATTTCAGTTATATCATTCATCCGGAAAAGGCTCATGCGGGAAATAATTATGGACAGATTGTTTTTGAAAGTCCGTATGAATCGCTGACCTATGAGGTAATGTTGGCCAATCACAAGGATCATGCAGAAAACAGACGTGTGGCGGATAAGACGATTGCATCAATCATAAAGGATTTCCTTGCGTGCAATGCGGAAGGAAAGGATCTGACAGCCTGGGCGGACGCAACAAGAGAAAAACTGAAGGGACTGGATATATATTCAGAAGACGGAGATGTTTATCCACTGTTTGATGCACATCTTAACCTGCTCTGTAAGGAGCCGGACAAGGCCAGTGATATTCTGGATGATTACAATTACAGCCGTTTCTCAGTGAATAAGGATTCGGTCATTTCATCGTATTATCTGTATCTGACTGCGCTTTTGAGAAAATCAGGCAGCCAGGTTAACAAAGCAATTGAAGAACTGAATAAGGCATATATGAAAGAACCAACTTCATGGGAGCTTGTGTGTATGCTGATTGACATTGATCCGGAATATAAAAACTACAGCAAAAAATTACAGGTTCTGGAACGCCACTGCAGCAACGGTGCGAACCAGGTAATTCTGTACTGGCAGGCATACCGGTGTTTTCTGGAGAAGCCAACCTGTCTGAAAAAGCTCTCGGCATTTGAAGTACAGATTCTCAATTTTGCGCAGAAGCACGGAGTTCTGACAAAGGAAATTGCGCTTTATATGGCGAACCTTGCATCCCAACAGCGGACTTATGATAAGAATCTGGATGTTGTGATGCGGAAGGTTTATCGGATTTTCCCGGATCCACAGATTCTGACAGCAATTTGTACCCATCTGATCCGTGGCAATCGGACAACACCGGAATGCTTCAAGTGGTATGCCTTGGCAGTAAAAGAAGATCTGAAGATTGCGCAGCTTTTTGAATATTATATGATGACTGTGGATGACAAATATCTGGACAGACAGTTTCCAAAATCCGTATTACTTTACTTCCGGCATGGAAATACACTGGAATATAAAAAAGCAGCGGTGTTGTATGCAAATCTGATTAACTGTGAGGAAGAAAGCAGTGAGCTTTACAGTGCTTACAGAGAGCAGATGGAGCGGTTTGCCTGGATGCAGCTTGAGAATCGAAGGATCAATGATATTCTGCATATTATTTACAAACGCTGCTGTACTGAGCGGGATATGACACCAGAAAGAATTCGGGCAGTTTATGATATCTGCCATGCTTATGAGATTAAGACAACGGTAAAGAACATGGCGTTTGTCATGGTGATCGAGCCTGACGGAACGATCAGTCAGAAGGTACAGTACAGTGCGGATGGAGTGATTGTATATTTATACAATAAAGACGCACGGATTGTCTGGGAATCAAAAGACGGCCGCCATTACATTGATTCCATTCCATATGAGACTATGAGGATGTTCTATGAGAACCGGTATATGGAAATCTGCAAAAAATATCAGGAAGAGCATGAGGAAGAGGAACGGAAGAAAGAGAAAAAAGAACTGACCTGGGATATGCTTAGAGAGCACGGGCTGGAGATGGCAGATGAAAAAGAAGTGTTTAAAATGTGCAGTATGCGCCTGCGTGAAGAAGGTACGGAGGAGGATGATTTTCTTCTGGCATTATGCTTTGAACTGTTTCTGAAAGATCAGTATGATAAGCAGACGCTGTCTTATCTTGCTGAGTATTATTGTGGATCGACCCGTAATATGAAGAAACTCTGGCATGTGGCAAGAGATTATGATATTACAACCTACAAGCTTTCAGAAAGAATCATTACGCAGATGCTTTTCTCGGAAACTATGTTTGGTGAGGAAGAAATTTTTGCGGATTATTATGAAGGAAGAACGTATTTCCGTTTAAAGAGAGCATATCTTGCTTATGTTTCAAGAGAATATGTGGTGAACGGACGTCAGGTAAAAGGATGTATTTTTGTAATCATCGCAAATGAATACCGCAAAGAGGAAGATCTTCCGGATATCTGTAAGATCGCCCTGCTAAAATATTATTCCAGCAGGGAAGTGCATCAGGAACTGGAACCGATGCTACGGGAATTCCTGCGCGAAATGTGTGAAAAACAGCTGTATTTTTCTTTCTATTTGAAATATCCGGAGAACTGGCTCAGAGAAGTGCAGCTTTATGATAAGACGATGATTGAATATCACGCAAAACCTGGAAGCAAAGTGGCAATTTCCTACCAGATACGGAAAGGCGAAAGTGATAATATGAATTATCAGGAAGAAATACTGCTTCCGGCATATGAAGACACTTATATCAAGAACTTTATTTTGTTTGGTGATGAATCTCTGCGTTATTATTTTACAGAGACGAATAAGGATAAGGTGACGGTTACGGAAAAATGTGACTATAAGCCGCGTGAGGTGAGACCAATCGGAAAATTTGGAAGACTGAATGATATGACATCACTGAAGAATGAAGCACTGGCAATCGCGATGAAGGAATTTGCAACAGAAAAACAGCTTGCTGAGGATATTTTTGTTGCTTACTAAAGGAGGAAATACTTCATGACACATGGAAGTATTATAGGATATGACATCAATGCAAAGATGTGTCAGATCAGTTATTATAATGAAAAAACACAGGAACCGGAGACGGTGGATACCGGAATTGAAAAAGAGAACAATCAGATTCCTCTGGTGATGAACTATTATAAAGAGACCTGGACTTACGGAAGACAGGCAAGAAGGATGTCTACGGTAAGGGACAGTATCAGCGTGGAAGGGATCTGGGAGTGTGCGCTTGGCAATAGGAAAATTGAGGTAGACGGACAGGAATATGAAGGCGTCCAGCTGCTGGCGGATTTTGTAAAGTACACGTTGAACGGATTTGAAGAAATTGAAAGCATCACGTTTACAGTCCCGGAGAAAAACGAAGACATCCGCGTCCTGCTGAAGGGAATCGGACAGAAACTCGGAGTGGCAAAGGAAAATATTTATGTTCAGGACTACAAGGAAAGCTTCTGTCATTATATGTTTAACCAGCCGAAAGAATTATGGCAGTATGAAGCGGCACTTTTTTACTGTGACGAGGATGTGATCCGGGCATATATGTTGCGGGAACTGAAGAACAGTTCGCAGAAAAGCAGAGAAAGCTTTGTGACGGTGGACAAGGTGGCAGATGCACGTATGGAAGAACTGGAAGCAGTTTATCCGGTGCTGCATGTTGAGAAGGCAAAAGCGGCAGATGAGCATTTTAAACGTTTTATCCAGAGTGTATTCAACAAGAAGATGATCTCTTCTGTCTTTTTGACAGGAGATGGATTTGAAAATAACTGGTATCCGAATTCTCTGCGCGTTCTCTGTAACGGACGCCGTGCGTTTATGGGAAATAATCTGTACAGTAAAGGAGCGTGTTATACAGCGCAGCGCAGAAAAGAGGAACAGTCAGATGCGCCAGTCTACCTGGATGAGACAAAACTGACCGAGCAGATTTCCGTGCGGATGCGCGTGAATGGAGAAGAAGGCTGGTACCCACTGGTATCCTGGGGCAATCACTGGTACGAATCAGACAGACAGATCGAGGTGCTTCTTGGTGATACAGAGGATATTGAGATCCATGTAGATTCTCTGGTGACCGGCAGGCATCTTGTGGAGTCGGTTTCTTTGAAAGGTTTGCCGGACCGGAAAAACTATGCGCTTCGTCTGAAAATTAGTACATTCTTCTCGGATGAAAAGACCTGTCATATTATTTTTGAAGATATGGGATTTGGCGAATTTTTTGCGCCATCAGGATTTCGGTTGGAGAAGATCATTGAATTAGGAGGCAGCAATGGGCAGTTTAATTCTTTGTCATAAGAAAAAGGCAAAACATCCCTATGAAATTTCGAGGATCCATACAAGGATCAGTACACTGGAAGAGCTGTGTTATTATCTGTGCAACAATCTGTATCTGATCGATTATACGATCATGAATGAGCAGCTCTGCAGATGGATCGCAGATGAACTGGAAATGCAGGATCTTGCAGTAAAGCTGGTGGAACTGATCCGGAATCATGGTTCCGTGGAGAAATTTGTGGTTCTTGTGCTACATGAATCCAGAATCTACACACCGGGTGAAATGGCACACATCCAGAATGTTCTGGAGAAACTCAAGAACCAGAAAGAAGTAGAACGTCAGAAATACAAAGCAGATAAGCTGATGGAAAGTGGAGAACTGGAATCGGCAATCCTGGTTTACATGTCGATCGTCAACGGAGAAAAGGATGATTCAGTAGATAAGCGTTTTTATGGTCGCGTGTCTGCGTGCCTTGCCGGAGCATATGGGAGAGCATTTCTGTATGAAGAGTCGGCGAGAATGTATGAGAAGGCGTATAAGATCTGTGAAGATAATAAAATGCTCGAAGGTTACCTGTATGCAAGTTCCAGATACATGCCGCAGGATGAATATCAGAAGATGGTCATGGGCAATGAAATCCTTTTGGAAATTGACAACAAACTTACAGAAAAGATAGAAAAAGTGAGAGAAAATATCAACATCGAACCGTCAAAGGAATTGTTTGAAGAATGGAAAAAAGAGTACAGAAGAGCATAGTGTACGGGAGAAAGTTCAAGGCTGTGTATTGATTTTCGGAAAATCATGTATTATACTCTCTATGTAAAAATTAAGCGGATACAACAAATAGGAGAAGACAAAACGATGAGCGAACTTGAAAGAGTAGAGACTGGTTTAGGTGAAGAATGTGGTGTATTCGGTGCCTATGATATGGATGGTGGCGATGTTGCGCCGTCAGTGTACTATGGTTTGTTTGCCCTTCAGCACAGAGGGCAGGAAAGCTGCGGAATTGCAGTGACAGATACCTATGGCAAGCGGAAAGTTCATTTCAGAAAGGGACTAGGACTTGTCAATGAAGTATTCGATGAGGAAGAACTTGGCAAATTAAAGGGAAACCTTGGTGTCGGACATGTGCGGTATTCGACAGCAGGGGGAACTCGTGCGGAAAATGCACAACCACTGGTTCTGAATTATGTGAAAGGTACATTGGTGATTGCCCATAATGGTAATCTGACGAATGCGATCGAGCTTCGTCATGAACTGGAATATACCGGAGCAATCTTCCAGACAACGATTGATTCGGAAGTGATTGCCTATCATATTGCAAGAGAGCGTCTGAAGGTTTCAAAGGCAGAGGATGCGGTCAGGAATGCAATGAAGAAAATTGAAGGCGCATATGCACTGGTTGTATCAAGCCCGCGTAAGATGATTGGAGCGAGAGATCCATTTGGTCTCAAACCACTCTGTATCGGCAAGCGAGATAATACCTGGTTCCTGGCATCGGAAAGCTGTGCCCTTGCAGCAGTTGGTGCAGACTTTATCCGTGACGTGGAACCGGGAGAGATTGTCAGCTTTACAAAGCATGGAGTATCTTCGGACAAAAGTATGCAGATTCCACTTGAAAAGCAGGCACGTTGTATTTTTGAGTACATTTATTTTGCACGTATGGACAGCGTGATCGACAACATCAATGTATATCATGCAAGGATTGTTGCAGGAAAGGCTCTTGCACAGTCTTATCCGGTAGAGGCCGATCTGGTTGTCGGTGTGCCGGATTCCGGACTGGTTGCGGCAAAAGGATATTCGGAATATTCCGGAATCCCTTACGGTATGGCATTCCACAAGAACAGTTATGTAGGAAGAACCTTTATCAAGCCGAAGCAGAGCCAGAGAGAGTCCAGTGTGAAGATCAAACTGAATGTTATTGAAGAGGTTGTACGGGGCAAGCGTATTGTCATGGTAGATGATTCCATCGTCCGTGGAACGACCTGTGCAAATATCATCAAGATGCTCAAGAAAGCAGGAGCAAAAGAAGTTCATGTAAGAATCAGTTCGCCGCCGTTTTTACATCCTTGTTATTTTGGTACAGATGTACCGTCGAATGATCAGCTCATTGCTCATTCACATACAACGGAGCAGATCCGTGAAATGATCGGAGCAGATTCTCTTGGATATATGGAAATAGATAAGCTGAAAGACATGGTTGGAGATCTTGGATACTGCGATGCATGTTTTACAGGAAATTACCCGATGCGCGTTCCGGGAAAAGATATTTCCCACGCGTTTGAGTCAGAAGAATAGGGAGGATAAGACTATGGGATACGACAAGTATGTAAGTCCGCTTTCAGAGCGGTATGCCAGCAAGGAGATGCAGTATATTTTTTCTCCGGACATGAAATTTAAGACATGGAGAAAACTCTGGATCGCACTTGCAGAGACAGAAAAAGAGCTGGGGCTCAATATTACAGATGAACAGATCGCAGAACTGAAAGAGCATGCAGAGGATATCAATTATGATGTCGCAAAAGCACGTGAAAAAGTAGTGCGCCATGATGTGATGTCTCATGTATATGCATATGGACAGCAGTGCCCGAAAGCAAAAGGGATCATTCATCTGGGAGCAACTTCCTGTTATGTAGGTGATAATACCGATATCATTATCATGGCAGAGGCTCTGAAACTTGTTAAGAAAAAGCTGGTTAATGTTCTGGATGAACTTTCAAAGTTCGCAGATCAGTATAAAGATCTTCCGACACTTGCATTTACTCATTTCCAGCCAGCACAGCCGACAACGGTTGGAAAGAGAGCAACTCTGTGGATGCAGGAATTTTCTATGGATCTTGCGGATCTTGATTATGTGCTTGGAAGCCTGAAACTTCTTGGATCAAAAGGAACAACCGGTACACAGGCAAGTTTCCTGGAGTTGTTTGAGGGAGATCAGGAGACCATTGATAAGATCGATCCAATGATTGCTAAGAAGATGGGATTTGAAGCATGCTATCCGGTATCCGGACAGACCTATTCCCGTAAAGTGGATACAAGAGTTGTGAATGTTCTTGCCGGAATTGCAGCAAGTGCACACAAATTCTCCAATGACATCCGTCTTCTCCAGCATCTGAAAGAAGTGGAAGAGCCGTTTGAAAAGACGCAGATCGGATCTTCTGCAATGGCATATAAGAGAAATCCAATGAGAAGCGAACGAATCGCATCTCTGTCCCGTTACGTGATGATTGATGCGCTGAACCCGGCGATTACTTCTGCTACACAGTGGTTTGAACGTACTCTGGATGACTCTGCGAACAAGCGTCTGAGTGTACCGGAAGGTTTTCTTGCGATTGACGGTATTCTGGATCTGTGCCTGAATGTCGTTGACGGACTGGTTGTATATCCAAAAGTAATTGAAAAACGCCTGATGTCTGAACTTCCGTTCATGGCAACAGAGAATATTATGATGGATGCAGTAAAAGCTGGTGGAGACCGTCAGGAACTGCATGAAAGAATCCGTGAACTTTCGATGGAAGCAGGAAAGAATGTTAAAGAAAAAGGTCTGGACAACAACCTTCTTGAACTGATCGCGTCAGATGATGCATTTAATCTGAGTCTGGAAGATCTTCAGAAAACAATGGATCCATCCAAATATGTAGGACGTTCTAAAGAACAGGTCGAAGCATTCCTTAAGAATGTGATCCGGCCGATCCTGGATGAAAATAAAGAGCTGCTTGGTGTAAAAGCAGAGATCAATGTATAGAATAACTGAATAAACAGAATGAAAGAGCAGGAAGCAGATTTCCGGGTAAGACGGAAGATTGTTTCCTGCTTTTTATTTATGTTTCATGGTCTGAAAATAACTTCTTTGAAATATCAATATAGTAAAGAATTAATGCGATCATCTGAAAGAATCTATAAATCCCATGGAAATGCATAGATATTAAATCGTCATTAATTAGACAATTTGACGAAAAATATGAAAACTGAGTTTTTGACAAACACAGAAAAGCGCGAAAAAACGCACTTATTTAGAGCAAATTTATTATGTTATCGTAATAACATGGTGATAATACACAAAAAATAAATAAATTAACTGAAAATATTGCATAAAAACTATAAATAGGTTATTATAGATTCAACAGATAAAAACTATAAGGGATGTCTATTAAAAAGGAGGGTTACCGTATGAGTATTAACGATTTAGTATTAAAGGTAAATGATGTCCTAACAGGATCGGTGCTGATCATAGCACTTGTAGGTATTGGCTTGCTGTTCACATTTAAGCTTGGATTTATCCAGATCCGTGGTTTTAAAGAAGGATGGAACAGAACTTTTGGCGGACTTTTTAGTAAGAAAGGGGATGCCGGAAAAGACGGAATGTCTTCTTTCCAGGCACTTGCAACAGCGATCGCTGCTCAGGTTGGTACCGGTAATATCGCCGGAGCTGCAACTGCAATTGCAGTCGGTGGTCCGGGAGCAATCTTCTGGATGTGGATCAGCGCATTCCTCGGAATGTCAACGATCTTCGCAGAAGCGGTTATGGCTCAGAAGTTCAAGCAGGTCAGTGATGACGGAACCGTAACCGGTGGTCCGGTATATTACATACGAGGAGCATTTAAAGGAACGTTCGGAAAAGTTCTGGCAGCTATTTTTGCAGTGCTGATCATCTTTGCACTTGGATTCATGGGCAATGCAGTTCAGTCTAACTCAATCGCAGCATCATGGAACACTGCATTTGGAATTCCGAAGATTGCAATGGGTATTTTTGTAGCAGTTGTTTCTCTATTTGTATTCACAGGTGGTATGAAACGAATCGCAAAAGTTACTGAACTGATCGTGCCGATCATGGCAGCATTTTATATAGTAGGTTCTTTGATCGTAATTTTTGCAAACGTTACAGCAATCCCGGCAGCATTCCATGATATTATTGTCGGTGCGTTTAAACCGGCAGCAGTAGCAGGTGGTGCAATGGGCGCAACCTTGAAGCTTGCAGTACAGAAAGGTGTGGCAAGAGGTCTCTTCTCCAATGAAGCTGGTATGGGTTCTACACCACACGCGCATGCAGTAGCAAAAGTAAACCATCCGGTTGAACAGGGCTTTGTAGCTATGATCGGTGTGTTCATTGATACATTCGTAATTCTTAACCTGACAGCACTTGTTATTATTACAACAGGATCAAGAACAAGTGGTTTTACAGGCGCAGAGCTTAGCCAGTATGCTTTCTCTACATTATATGGTAAGTTCGGTGAGATCTTTATCGCGATCTGTATGTTATTCTTCGCATTCTCAACGATCATCGGATGGTATTTCTTCGGTGAAGCAAACATCCGTTACCTGTTTGGAGCAAAAGCTGTTAAAATTTACTCAATCATTGTATGTATCTGCGTAGCACTTGGATCACTTCAGGAAGTAGAACTTGTATGGAATATGGCAGACTGCTTTAACAGTATGATGGTTATCCCGAATGCGATTGCACTGGTAGCACTCAGTGGCCTTGTTAAGAAGACACATGACGATTACTATAATAATTTCCTGCCAAATCAGAAAAAAGGAAAATAGATAATTTGTATAATAGCCGGAAAACAGTTATAGAAAAAAACAATAAGAAATATACAAAAAAATCTATAAAAAGACTAGCATTTTGTATAAATGTGTGCTATAGTAATCATGTCAGCAAGAAAGATGCTGCAAAATGAATAAAAAGATGCAGTCAATTAGATAGTAGGTTGATATTTCCTGCGAGAGAATCATTTATAAAGATATTTGATAAATGGTCGCCGAAGATGCAAACCGTAGAGCAGTAAAGCTCGTTGAATGGCGAAACTTTCAGGCAAAAGGATCGGGAAAGGTACTACACTCTGAATCCGGAATTACCGAATTTACAAGGAGACAGAAAGGACGTTTAAAACAGAGAAGTTGTTTTGGCGTCCTTTTTTGATACCAGATATATGTTAAAAATTATCTGGAGTATTTCAGACACAGGGAGTCAAAAAAGACCGCATAAACGGACAGGGGACGAAAGGAAGAAGCGGCTATGAATACTGGATTTATGATTATCACAAATAATCCACTGGTAAAAGAAAAACTGGGGGAAGATTATCATGTGGAATACGAAGAACTTTCTTATGAGGACACACTTAAAAAGGTTCAGAAGATGATCTTCCAGGGATACCGACTTTTGACACATCCGCTGTCCGGAAGCGTAAAACCGAATGAGACTCCATATAAGTCGGTTATGCTCTCAGAAACGCCGGAAGGTCTGGATGCACAGGCGATGCAGATCATTGCAAGCGCCATTCAGGCGTGCGGTAAATTTCAGTTTAAGTCTGATCTTTATAAACCTCAGGTTTATGCAGACTTTCAGCTTGTAGATTACACATTGATCTCAAGTGCTCTGCCGTCAGCGGAAAGCTGGCGCTAAAAAAAGGCTGTAGAAGTACATGCGGTTTGGTGTACTTTTGAGCATACAACAAACACATTCAAAAAAGGAGGGAATTTACAGTGAAATTAGAAGTAGGTCACATTTTTATTAACGACATTCAGTTCGCATCTGAATCAAAGATCGAAAATGGTGTTCTTTATGTTGACGAAGAAGCTGTAAAGGCAATCGTTCTTGAGGACGAAAAAATCAAAGGTGTTAAATTTGATATCGCAAAACCAGGTGAAAGCGTTCGTATCACTCCGGTTAAAGATGTTATTGAACCACGTGTTAAAGTTGAAGGAAGAGGGGGAGTCTTCCCAGGCGTTATCGCAAAAGTTGACACTGTAGGTAGTGGTAAGACATATGCATTAAAAGGAATGGCTGTTGTAACAGCTGGTAAGATCGTGGGATTCCAGGAAGGTATCATCGATATGTCTGGCCCGGGTGCAGAATATACACCATTCTCTAAACTTAACAACTTAGTAGTTGTTTGCGAACCAGTTGAAGGAATCAAACAGCATGAATATGAAAAAGCTGTTCGTCTTGCTGGATTCAGAGTAGCAGTTTACCTTGGAGAACTTGCTCGTGAACTTACACCTGATGAAACAAAAGTTTATGAAACATACGGAATCATGGAAGGAAAAGAAAAATTCCCGAACCTTCCGAGAGTTGCTTATGTACAGATGCTTCAGAGCCAGGGACTTCTCCATGACACATATGTATACGGTGTTGATGCTAAGAGAACACTCTCTACAATCATGAACCCGACAGAAGTTATGGACGGAGCTATCGTATCTGGTAACTGTGTATCCGCTTGCGATAAGAACCCAACATATGTTCATGAAAACAACCCGGTTGTACATGACCTGTTCGAAGAACACGGAAAAACAATCAACTTTGTTTGCCAGATTCTTACAAACGAAAACGTATACCTTGCTGATAAGATGCGTTCATCTGACTGGACAGCTAAGATGTGCCGTCTGTTAGACCTTGATGCAGTTATCGTATCTCAGGAAGGATTCGGTAACCCGGATACTGACCTTATCATGAACTGCAAGAAGATCGAAGCTGAAGGTGTTAAGACTGTAATCATTACAGACGAATATGCCGGACGTGACGGAAAATCTCAGTCACTGGCAGATGCTGATCCGGCTGCAGACGCAGTTGTAACCGGTGGAAATGCTAACCAGGTAATCGTACTTCCTAAGATGGATAAAGTAATCGGAACAGAAGATTTTGTTACAACCATTGCTGGTGGTAATGAACATTCTCATCGTGAAGATGGAACAATCGAAGTTGAAATTCAGGCCATTACCGGTGCTACAAATGAAACCGGATTTGGATATCTGAGTGCACGCTAGGAATGGAGGACGTAAAGATAATGAGTAAAATTAAAGTTGTACATTATATCAATCAGTTCTTCGCTCAGATTGGTGGAGAAGAAAAAGCTGATTATCCTGCTGAACTTCGCGTAGGCGAAATCGTTGGACCTGGACAGGCTCTGACACAGCAGTTTGGAGAAGAAGCAGAGATCATAGCTACAATCGTTTGCGGTGACTCTTACTTCAATGAAAACCTTGACAAAGCAAAAGCTGATATTCTTGAAATGGTTAAGAGCCAGAATCCTGATATCTTCATCGCTGGACCTGCTTTCAATGCTGGACGTTACGGTGTTGCATGCGGAACTATCTGTGATGCAGTACAGGAAGAACTCGGAATCCCGGCAGTAACTGGTATGTACGTTGAAAACCCAGGTGCTGATATGTTCAAGAACAAAGTTTACACAGTATCTACAAAGAACAGCGCAGCTGGTATGAGAGATGCAGTTAAGAAACTTGCTCCTCTTGCTCTTAAGATCGCTAAAGGCGAAAAAATCGGTGCTTCTTGCCAGGAAGGTTACATGCCGAACGGAGTTCGTGTAAACTTCTTCGAAAAAGAACGTGGATCTAAGAGAGCTGTTAAGATGCTCCTTAAGAAACTGGCAGACAAGCCGTTTGAGACAGAGTATCCAATGCCAACATTCGACCGTGTTGATCCACAGCCAGCTATCAAAGATCTTAGCAAGGCTACAATCGCACTTTGTACTTCAGGTGGAATCGTTCCGAAAGGAAATCCGGACCACATCGAAAGTTCAAATGCCTCACATTACGGAGAATATGACATCACAGGTGTTATGGATCTTACAGAAGAGACATACGAAACAGCTCATGGTGGATATGACCCGGTATATGCAAACGAAGATCCAGACCGTGTACTTCCTGTAGACGTTATGCGTGAATTCGAAAAAGAAGGCGTTATCGGAAAACTTCACAACAAATTCTATACAACAGTTGGTAACGGTACAGCCGTAGCTTCTGCAAAAGCTTTCGCTGAGGAATATGCTCAGAAACTTATAGCAGACGGTGTTGACGCAGTTATCATGACCTCTACTTGAGGTACCTGTACACGTTGCGGTGCAACAATGGTAAAAGCAATTGAAGCAGCTGGACTCCCGGTAGTTCATATGTGTACAGTAACTCCGATTTCCATGACAGTTGGTGCGAACAGAATCGTTCCTACGATTGCTATTCCTCATCCACTTGGAAATCCGGCTCTTGAAAAAGATGAAGAGTATGCTCTTCGTAAGGGCCTTGTTGAAAAAGCTCTGAAAGCTCTTACAACAGAAGTAGACGGACAGACAATCTTTGACAACTAAATCATAGTTAGAAGGTCATGTAATTTTATTAAAAAAGGAGAGAACGTTATGAGCAAAGTTTATGACGTGATCGTCCTGGGTGCGGGACCTGCAGGCTTAGCTGCAGGTCTGTACGCAGGAAGAAGCCGTCTTTCAACACTGGTTATTGAGAAAGGTAAAGATGGCGGACAGATCGCAATCACAGATGACATCGAAAATTATCCTGGACAGATCGTAGAAGGGGAAAGCGGTCCTTCTCTTATCGCAAGAATGACACAGCAGTGTGAAAAATTCGGCGTTGAGAGAGCCTCAGATGTAATTAACGAAGTACACCTGGACGGCGATATCAAAGTACTGAAGAGTGCGAAGGCTGAATATCAGTCAAAGACGGTTATCATCGCAACCGGAGCTTTTGCAAGACCGATCGGATGCAAAGGCGAAAAAGAGTTCATGGGCAAGGGCGTTTCTTACTGCGCTACCTGTGATGCAAACTTCTTTGAAGATTTTGAAGTATACGTAGTAGGTGGAGGAGACTCTGCTGTAGAAGAAGCTATGTACCTTACAAAATTTGCAAGAAAAGTTACCATTATTCACAGACGTGATGAGCTTCGTGCAGCAAAATCCATCCAGGAAAAAGCTTTCAAGAACGAAAAACTTCACTTTATGTGGGATACGGTTGTAGAAGAAGTTGGCGGTGACGGAATCCTTTCTGAGATGACTGTTAAAAATGTGAAAACAGGTGAACTCACTAAGATCGTAGCTGATGAAGATGACGGAATGTTTGGTGTATTCGGATTTATCGGAACACTTCCAAACTCAAAGATCTATGAAGGAACAGGTCTTGAGATGGATGAAAGAGGATATATTCCGACAGATGCAGATATGCACACTAATATCCCAGGCGTATTCGCAGCAGGCGATATCCGCGTTAAGAGCTTAAGACAGGTTGTTACAGCTGCAGCTGATGGAGCAATCGCAGCTACACAGGCAGAAAAGTATATTAACGAATTAAAATAATAAACACTTTTTAATAGAGTGAGGAGGACATTTGACATGTTAGAAGTAGATAAGAAAACATTCGAAGACGAAGTCTTAAAAGCAGAAGGTTATGTATTCGTAGATTTCTTTGGTGATGGATGTGTTCCGTGCCAGGCTCTGATGCCGTTCGTACACGAAATGGCAGATAAATACGGAGATAAGATCAAATTCACATCTCTGAATACAACAAAAGCTCGTCGTCTTGCTATCGGACAGAAGATCCTTGGACTTCCGGTTATGGCTATTTACAAAGATGGCGAAAAAGTTGAAGAAGTAGTAAAAGACGATGCTACACAGGAAAGCATCGAAGCAATGATTAAGAAATATATCTAATCATTATTTAATTAGGTGAGCCGCGCACAGCCGGCAGAGATCCGGCTGTGTGCTCACAATATATAATCGCGTAAAGCGTGTAAAACTATTATCAAAACAAAATTTTAAAAGAAAGGAAGGAGGAAAAGACATCATGGCAATTTTAAAAGATAAAAAAGTTGTTATTATCGGTGACCGTGACGGTGTACCGGGACCAGCAATCGCAGAATGCGTTAAGACAGCTGGCGGAGATGTAGTTTTTTCTTCAACAGAATGTTTCGTCTGAACTAGCGCAGGCGCAATGGATCTGGAGAATCAGAAAAGGGTAAAAGAATTTGCTGAGGAGTACGGCCCGGAAAATGTAGTCGTAATCGTAGGCGCAGCTGAAGGAGAAGCAGCAGGACTTGCTGCAGAAACCGTTACAGCAGGAGACCCGACATTCGCAGGTCCGTTGACAGGGGTCCAGCTTGGACTCACAACTTATCACGTATGTGAACCAGAGTTAAAAAAAGAATTTGACCCGGCTGTTTACGATGAACAGGTAGGCATGATGGAAATGGTCCTTGATGTTGATGATATCGTAGACGAAATGTCAGCAATCCGCAACGAATATTGCAAATACCTCTAAGATAAAGAGGGATTTATCCTTCGAAGCGGAATATCTGAGATAGAGGTACAGGCGGCAGGATTCTTCCTGTCGCCTGTTTTATTGCCAGGCATATCGGGAACATGCTGGTATTGCATTAGTGAATTGCCTAGCATCTCGGAAGCGTGCCAGTGATGCGCTTCTGATAAAAGCTTGTTTAGCGCATTCTGCCCAAAATCTTTTAAATCAGGACAGGTAGATTATACGCGCATATCACGGAGAAATGAATGATGGTGACATTCGTAAAAAGAGAATGTCAGGAAAGGTGGAAACCAGCGATGAACAGTGTAATTAAAGGAGCAGGATATGTACTCGTACATACCCCGGAAATGGTAGTTTACAACGGAACAACACAGACAACAGAAAGAGTTGTTAATCCGGAATCAGAATATTTAAAAGAACTTAGAGATCATCTTCGGTCATATGATACATGTGTAAATTATTGGCCGAATCAGGTATATATCGGAAATGCAACACCGGACGACCTTGCCCAGGTTGAATTTCCTTACTACGATAAAGTAAAAGAAGGTGCAGAGCGTTACGGAAAATACGGTGAGATCATGCCGGAAGACGAATTCCTTCTTTTAGCTCAGGCATGCGACATGTTCGAAGTTGTTATGCTTGAAAAAGGATTTGTAGCAGCTACAAAAGAAAAATTTGCAGCAGATCCGATCATCACAGATGATATCGTAGAAAAAGTAATCGAGGGATTTGAAATCTCAGAAATCGAACACTTTGTAAATGAAGAGCATGCTGAAGGTCTGTATCATGAAAACAAACTGGTAGGCTGTGTAAAGAGAGCGCATGACATTGATGCAAACCTTTCAGCTCATGTTATGCATGAAAACATTATGAGTAAGGCATCCAGCGTGCTCGCCCTCCTCTATGGTGTAAGAAACGCAGGAATCGAAAAGACAGACGTTGAGTATGTCATCGACTGTGCAGAAGAAGCTTGTGGTGATATGAACCAGCGTGGCGGTGGTAACTTTGCGAAAGCAGCAGCTGAAGTTGCAGGACTTTTGAACGCAACAGGTTCTGACTCCCGTGGATTCTGTGCCGGACCATCTCACGCACTGATTGAAGCAGCAGCTCTCGTAAAATCAGGCGCATACAAATGTGTAGCTGTAACAGCTGGTGGTTGTACAGCAAAACTTGGTATGAACGGTAAAGACCATGTAAAGAAGGGTCTTCCGATCCTGGAAGACTGCCTTGGCGGATTCTGTGTAATCATCGCAGAAAACGATGGTGTAAACCCGGAAATCAACCTGGATATCCTTGGACGCCATACAGTAGGAACAGGAAGTGCTCCGCAGAACGTAATCGGAAGCCTTGTAGCTGATCCACTGGAAAGAGCAGGACTTAAGATCACAGATATCGATAAATTCTCTCCGGAAATGCAGAACCCGGATATCACAAAACCGGCAGGAGCCGGAGATGTACCGCTTGCTAACTACAAGATGATCGCAGCTCTCGCAGTTAAGAGAGGCGAACTTGACAGAAAAGAACTTGCAAGCTTCGCAGGAGAACACGGACTGACAGGATGGGCTCCGACTCAGGGACATATTCCTTCAGGTGTACCGTACATCGGATTTGCAAGAGAAGATATCCTTGCTGGAAAGATCAATAAAGTCATGATCATCGGAAAAGGAAGTCTGTTCCTTGGACGTATGACCAACCTCTTCGATGGTGTATCTTTCGTAATCCAGGCAAATACCGGTGCAGAAGATAACAGTGGTGTATCAGAAGAAGAAGTAAAAGGACTGATTGCAAAAGCAATGAAAGATTTTGCAGCATCACTCATGGCAACAGAAGAATAAGAAAGGTGGACAAACAAAATGGCAAATAGTATTGAAAGAATGATTGCCGACACCTTTATGGAGATGGCGCAGGGACTGGAGACAGGAAGCTTCGGAAAGCGCCCGAAAGTTGCACTGACCGGAATGGGAAGCGAACATGGAGAAGAAAACTCTATGGCAGCGGCAATTGAAGCGGCAAAAGACGGAATTGATGTATATTATATCGGAACATTAGAAGCAGAAGGCGTTACAACTGTTAAAGTGGCTAACGATGAAGAAGGTCATGATAAGATGGAAGAAATGCTGAAGAATGGAGAAGTAGATGCAGCAGTAACCATGCACTTCCCATTCCCGATCGGTGTATCTACAGTAGGACGCTGTGTAACACCGGCAACTGCAAAAGAAATGTTCATCGCTAATACAACAGGAACATCCAGCACAGACCGTATTGAAGGAATGATCAAAAATGCGATCTACGGAATCATCGCTGCAAAAGCTTGTGGCAAGAAGAATCCGACCGTTGGTATCCTGAATGTAGACGGTGCACGTCAGACAGAGAAAGCTCTGAAGAAACTGCAGGAGAACGGGTATCCGATCGAATTTGCAGAATCAGGAAGAGCAGATGGCGGATGTGTTATGAGAGGAAATGACGTCCTTCAGGCATCCCCGGACATCATGGTAACAGATTCCCTTACCGGAAATATCATGGTGAAGATGCTTTCTTCTTTCACAACAGGCGGAAGCTTTGAAGCTACAGGATTTGGATATGGACCAGGAATCGGAGAAGGATATGAACAGCTTGTCATGATCGTATCCAGAGCATCCGGAGCACCGGTTATCGCAAATGCAATCCGTTACGCAGCACAGCTGGTAAGAGGAAAAGTATTTGAAGTAGCGAAAGAAGAATTTGCAGCTGTTAAGAAAGCTGGATTAAAAGAAATCCTTGATGAGCACAAAGCTTCTCAGAAACCGGCAGCGGCTGAAGAAGAAGTAAAAGAGCCACCGAAGGAAATCGTAACAGCACAGATCCCTGGAATTGAAGTTATGGATCTGGAAGACGCAGTTAAAGTACTGTGGAAACTCGGCATTTACGCAGAAAGCGGAATGGGATGCACAGGACCAATCATCCGTGTATCAGACGCAAACCTTGCAAAAGCTGAGGAAGAACTGAAAAAGAGCGGATATATTAACTAATAAAATCTGCCTTTTTATAAACACTCTCACTCTAATTCAGGAAGATGGGCTTTCCGGTCATAAGACCGGGAAGCCTTTTTCCTTGCGAAAAACTGTTTTTGCAGAAAGATTATACATTATTTGTCACAGATACTGTGAACAGTAATGATTGTACTATTTGTGTGCGAAAAAATTTTGGTTGATTTTTGGAATAGGAAATAGTATCATGACAGTTATAAATCCGAAAAAGTGAGAGGGAGAAAGTCATGGATACGCAATTATTACTGAAAACGGCGATGCTTGCCGGTGAAATAATGCTGCGAAGCGGAGCGGAAACGTATCGTGTGGAAGATACCATGCATCATATACTGAAGACGGCGGATCACATCGAGATGGCAGAAGTTCTGGTGATCATGACCGGAATTTCCGCGACGATCAAACTGGAGAACGAAAAGGCAGTTACTGTTACAAAGAGAGTAGAAGAACGGGATACCAATCTAAAGCTCGTCGTAGATGTTAATGAGATTTCCAGGCAGTATTGTGGAGATGATCTGACACTAGAGCAGGCATATGAGAAGCTTTCGACGTTAAAACAGTTCGAGTTCAGCCGCAAGACAACCAACCTGGCAATGATGGGGGTTGGTGTGGGATTTACAATTTTTTTTGGTGGATCCATTGCAGATACCGGGGCAGCCATCGTTGTAGGACTTTTTCTTGTTGCCTTTGTATCAGCGGGACAGGATCTGAAATTTCACCCATTTATTCAGGATATTTTCGCAGGATTTGGTGTTGCATTTGCCTGCTGCCTTCTAAAAGAAGGTCTGGGTGATCAGATGAATATGGATACTGTTATGATAGGAAGTTTCATGCCTCTTGTACCGGGAATGGCAATCACCAATGCTGTCAGGGATACCTTGCGGGGGGATTATCTTTCCGGTGGTGCAAGAGTGATGGAAGCTTTCTTAAAAGCACTTGGGATTGCAATTGGAATTGGTATTGGGCTGGCGCTTTGCGCAAAGATTTTTTAGCAGGAAGGAGAGCAAAAAATGAACAGTACTGTTTTTGAAATGATCATCCGGGTATTTGGAGCGTTTTTGTCTATTTACAGTTTTGCGGTTCTCCTTCAGGTTCCGCGCCGCTTTGTTCTTCAGGCTGGTATTGTAGGAGCAATTGGTGGATTTGTTTATCTGCTTGCAATACATTTTGGCAGAGGAGATTTGATGGCATCTTTATATTCAGCAGTTGCAGCTGCAGTTGTTTCGCATATTTTTGCGAGAGTTTATAAGACACCGGTTACGTTGTTTCTGATTGCCGGGGTTCTTCCGACTGTTCCCGGAAACGGGATGTACCAGACGGTTCATTATCTGATCGACGGGAACGAGGCGATGTCCGAATTTTATCTGATCCAGACATTAGAGATCGCAGGCGTGATCTCTCTTGCAATTTTTGTCGTGGATACCTTTTTCCAGGCTTTTCAGAAGAGTGAGTGGAAGCAGAATTCCATGAAGTATGTCCGAAAGATCGTTCCTGGAGCTGAGGAACCCCAAAATACAGAAAAACGGGGAAAATAGTGGCTTCGGAATGCTTGAAGTAAAAAAGGGAATGTGTTAGTATAATAAAGATGAACATATATTTGAATGTCATAGAGAACTGTGAATAGTTTATTTTCACAGTGAAAATAAAACAGAAGTTAAAGAGAGGAACACTAAAATGAAAAAAGTCAGAACAAGATTTGCACCGAGTCCGACAGGTAGAATGCATGTCGGTAATTTGCGTACTGCATTATATGCATACCTGATCGCAAAACATGAAGGCGGAGATTTTATGCTCCGTATTGAAGATACAGATCAGGAAAGATATGTAGAAGGTGCATTGGATATTATTTACAGAACACTGGAGAAGACAGGCCTTGTTCATGATGAAGGACCAGATAAAGATGGCGGTGTCGGACCATACGTTCAGAGTGAAAGACAGGCTTCAGGAATTTACATGAAGTATGCTAAGCAGTTAATTGAACAGAGAGATGCATACTACTGTTTCTGTGATAAAGAACGTCTGGAATCTTTGAAGACTTCTGTATCAGAGGATGGAACACAGATTGTGAATTATGACAAGCATTGTCTGCATCTGAGTAAAGAAGAGATAGAAGCAAACCTTGCAGCCGGAAAGCCATATGTTGTCCGTATCAATATGCCGACAGAGGGAACCACAACTTTCCATGATGAAATTTATGGAGATATTACCGTTCCGAATGCGGAACTGGATGATATGATCCTGATCAAATCAGACGGATATCCGACCTATAATTTTGCGAACGTTATTGATGATCATTTGATGAATATTACACACGTTGTCCGAGGAAATGAATATCTTTCTTCAGCACCGAAGTACAATCGTCTTTACGAAGCATTTGGATGGGAAGTACCGGTCTATGTACATTGCCCGCTGATTACAGATGAGAACCACAAAAAGCTCAGCAAGAGATGTGGACATTCTTCTTACGAAGATCTTCTGGATCAGGGATTTGTAAGTGAAGCAATTGTAAATTATGTGGCACTTCTTGGATGGTGTCCGCAGGATAACAGAGAGATCTTCTCACTGCCGGAACTTGTTGAAGCATTTGACTATCATCATATGAGCAAATCACCGGCTGTATTTGATATCAATAAGCTGAAGTGGATGAACGGAGAATATCTGAAGGCTATGGATTTTGATAAATTCTATGAACTTGCAGAGCCGTATATCAAGAAAGTGATCACAAAGGATTATGATCTGAAAAAGATTGCGTCTCTGATCAAGAGCCGTATCGAAATCCTTCCGGATATCAAAGACCAGATTGATTTCTTTGAAGCTGTTCCGGAATATGATACTGCAATGTATTGCCATAAGAAGATGAAGACTAACGAAGAGACTTCTCTGGAAGTATTAAAAGAAATTCTTCCAAGACTGGAAGCATGGGATGATTACAGTAATGACGCATTATTCGGGCTGCTGAAGGGATTTGCAGAAGAAAAAGGTTATAAGAACGGATATGTGATGTGGCCGGTAAGAACTGCAGTTTCAGGAAAGCAGAATACTCCGGGTGGAGCGACTGAGATCATGGAAGTTCTTGGTAAGGCAGAATCTGTAGAAAGAATCAAGAATGCAATAGAATTATTAAGCAGGTAATATACAGATATAAAAGTATGCATGGGGGACGGATTTCTTTTTTCGCGTAATGCGGAAGAGGAATCCGTTCTGTTGTATTACATATGAGAAGGGGAGTTCATGAAACTAAACAGAGGACAGGATGAAGCGATAAAGCACGGGAATGGACCGTGTATGGTGCTGGCACCTCCGGGTTCGGGAAAGACGCTTATTGTCGCAGAACGTACCCGTTATCTGATCGAGGAGAGCGGAGTACGCCCGGATCAGATTCTTGTAATTACTTTTACAAGATATGCAGCACGTGAAATGAAAGAACGTTTTGAAAGGTTGACTGCCGGAAAAAATTATCCGGTAACGTTTGGGACCTTTCACAGTATTTTTTATGGGATTCTAAAATGTGCCTATGGGATTGGTGCGAATAATCTGATGTCTGAAAAAGAGTCCTCTGTACTTTTACAGGAGGTCATAGACCAGACCGATATCGAATCAACACCTGAGGTAGAAGATGAAGAGGAACTGGTGAGAGAACTTCTGCGGGAAGTCGGCATGGTAAAGAACGGACTTTGTCATCTGAAAGATTTTCACAGTAAGTATCTTACACAAGATGAGTTTGCAGAAGTGTTCCGCAGCTATGAGCATCAGAAAAAAGAACTGAAAAAATTTGATTTTGATGATATGCTGGTACAGTGTTATGCACTTTTCCGGAAAAAGCCGGAGATTCTGCAAGGATGGCAGAAGCGTTTCCAGTATATCCTGATCGATGAATTCCAGGATATCAACCGTGTGCAGTATGAAGTGATCCGGATGCTTGCAGCACCGAGGTACAATTTGTTTGTAGTCGGGGATGATGATCAGTCCATTTATGGATTTCGTGGAGCAAAGCCGGAGCTGATGCTTTATATGAAGCAGGAATTCCCGTCACTTCGGACCATTTCGCTGACGGTGAATTATCGTTCTACCGAATTTATTACCGGAGCAGCGGCAAGAGTGATTTTGCATAATGATACCCGTTTTTACAAGCGTGTACAGTCATTTCGGGGAAGAGGACAGAATGTTCATGTGCAGGAAGTCCTGGATGAACAGGAAGAGGCGCAGTATGTAACGGAAGAGATCCAGAAAAAACTGGATCAGGGAATAAAGCCGGGAGAAATTGCTGTGCTTTTCCGGGCAGCAGTCCAGGCGCGAATGATTTCGGAAATATTAAGCGAACACCGTATCCCGTTTGAAATGCGAGATTATGTGACCAATTTTTACAGGCATTTTATTGTAAAAGATATGATGGCATATCTGCAGTTGGCAGCAGGAAAGCGGGACAGGTCACTTTTCCTGACGATCTGTAACCGACCGCTCAGGTATCTGGCACGGAACAGTATGGAGAACCGGCAGGTAAATTTTGAGGATCTGCGTAAATTTTATTGCGATAAGGACTGGATGCTGGATATTATTGACCAGTTTGATGTGGATGTCCGTATGATGAAGAATATGGCACCTTATGCGGCAATCCAGTATATCCGGAAAAAGATCGGATATGATGATTTCCTGAAAGAATATGCCGAAAAACATCAGATTTCGTGGAAGCAGCTGATGGATGTGATGGCAGAGCTTGAGGAGAGGAGTAAAAACTTCAAATCCTATGATGAATGGGAAATCCATATTGCAAAATATACGCAGGAGCTGGAAGAACAGCAGGCAAAGGCAAGGAAGATCAAAGGAGAGCGGGAGAATAAGGTACAGCTGATGACGATCCATTCAGCGAAAGGACTGGAATTTGAGGATGTATTTGTGATCCATGCCAATGAGGGTGAGATTCCGCATCAGAAGGCAGAAAAGAAAGATGAGATTGAAGAAGAGAGAAGACTTTTTTATGTAGCACTAACCCGTGCGAAGAATAATCTCTGTATTTCCTATATTACACAAAAAAACGGGAACAGTATCAAACCGTCCCGTTTTGTGGAAGAGCTTTTAGGTCAGAGAATAAAATAATTATTCTTCAATATCAAAGCCTTCAAATTCCTGTGTATCAAGCCATTCATCAAACTTATCCGCAGCGCGGTCATACTCATCATCATCTTCGATATTCTGAAGATCATGATCGGAGCCGCCTGTGGTATCACGGATAAAGCGATAGATCCATACGTCTCCGTCCTCATTTCCACCGTCTTCATCAAGCGGAAGAAGTGCAATGTATTCGGTAGAATCCATATTAAAAGTTGTGATAATGGCGCATTCGATTTCCACATCGTCATCAAGTGTCAGTGTGACAACATCGGATTCAAGCAGATTATGTTCCTTTTCCATTGTTCAGTTCTCCTTTCAATCTGATACTATCACTCTAACAGAGTATGGGGATATTTGCAAGGGGAAAAGTATTGACATTAGCGGTAAAAAAGATACAATAAAAGAAAGGTTTCAGGGAGGTTTATCTATATGAAGAAAAAGATTTTTTCTATCTTTCTTGTGATGGTTCTCTGTATTGGCATGACTGCAGGCTGTAAGAAGAATGTTGGGACAAGCCAGGACAATGCAATAGCAGAAGAGGACGATGACAGCAAGGAAGAGGCAAAAAGCTATCGTTTTGGATTTAGTTGTATTACCATGGAAAATCCATACTATATTACACTTGAGCAGGCACTGAGAGAAGCAGTCGAAGCACAGGGAAGTACGCTGGTGACAAAAGATCCGGCACTGAATGTAGACACCCAGATCGAGCAGATCCATCAGATGATCAAAGACGGACTGGATGCCATTTTTCTGTGTCCGGTATCAAGAGATGCGATCACACCTGCTCTGGAAGAGCTTAAGGAAGCCGATGTTAAGATCATCAATATTGATACGGAAGTTAAGGATACGGATTATATTGATGCCTTTATTGGTTCGGATAATAAAGCTGCTGGACAGCTTTGTGGAGAAGATCTGATACAGCAGAGTCCGGATGGTGGAAAGATTGTAATTCTTGAAGGTCTTACACAGAATTCTATTGTAGAGAGAATTACAGGCTTTGAGGAAGCAATTGCCGGAAAGGGATTTGAGATTGTAGGAAGAGCAGATGTCAGTGGAGATTTGAACGAGGCAAGAGAAGCAGCTAACAAGATTTTTGCAGAGAATAAGGATGTTACGGCAGTAATGTGTGGGAACGATCAGATTGCGCTTGGGGCACTGGTTGCAGCAAGAACAGCCGGTCTTACTGATGTAAAGATTTACGGGGTAGATGGTTCTCCAGATCTGAAAAAAGAACTTCAGAAGACGGATTCCCTGATTCGCGGAACAAGTGCGCAATCACCGATCAAACTCGGAAAAGAATCGGCCAAAATCGGTTTTGCTATTTTAAACGGGGATGATTATGAAAAGACAACGTATCTGGATGTATGTTTTATTGATGCCTCGAATGTAGATATGTATGGAGTTGACGGATGGCAGTAACAGGGGGAACAGTGGATATGAAGACAGCAGTGGGATTTCCGTTTCCACAGGGATGTACTGTGGAAGGACAGACAGCGAATTTTTCGGTAGCAGTTCCGGAAGGACAGACATGTGAACTGATCATTTATAAAAAAGGTGCCAGGGCTTCAGAATTTTCACAGGAGATGCCATACTCTGATGTGGCAGGAAATCTGCACTTTCTCTCCGTGGTGCTGGAACAACCGGAAGATTATGAATATTGTTATAAAATCGGTGGAAAGATAGTTCCGGATCCATATGGAAAAGCATTTTCAGGCAGAGAACACTGGTCTGTGTCAAAGGGAAAGGAAAAGAGAACACTGCGTACCCGGATCGTAACAGATACATTTGACTGGGGAAAGTCGCAATTTCCGCATCTGAAAAAGGAAGATGTGATCGCCTACAGTCTTCATGTCCGTGGATTTACAAAACACAGTTCGTCCGGAGTCGCACACAAAGGAACGTTTGACGGAGTTACGGAGAAACTGCCCTATCTTCAAAAATTGGGGATTAACCAGATCCATCTGATGCCGGTTTATGAATTTGATGAGAATCAGAGGCATGTGAATTACTGGGGATATGGAAAAGCATATTTCTTTGCACCAAAAGCATCATATGCGGCAGGAGATCCGGTGAATGAGATGAAGTCACTTGTTCGTCAGATGCATCTTGCAGGGATTGAAGTCATTCTTGAGATGCCTTTTACAGAGGGAACTACGTTTTCTATGATTTTAGATTGTCTGCGTTACTGGGTGATGCAGTATCATGTGGATGGATTTATTGTGAATCCATATATTTGCAATCCGGATGAACTTGCAAAGGATCCTGTGCTTGCGAAAAGTAAGATCCTCAAAAAAGAAGACGGATTCCAAAATGTGATGCGCCGTTTCTTAAAGGGAGATGAGGGCATGATCCGGGATGTGATCTGCCAGCTGAAGAATCAGGATACACAGCTGTATAATTATATTGCAAGCCACAACGGATTTACGCTCTGTGATGTAGTTTCCTATGACGGAAAGCACAACGAAGCAAATGGTGAGAATAATCTGGATGGTCCGGATTACAATTACAGCTGGAACTGTGGGGCAGAAGGGAACAGCCGGAAAAAGGCGGTTAACGAGTTGCGGAAGAATCAGATATTTAATGCATTCTTTTTACTCTTATTTGCACAGGGAATGCCGTGTATCCTTTCCGGGGATGAATTTATGAATACCCAGAAAGGGAATAATAATGCATACTGTCAGGATAATCTGATATCATGGCTTGACTGGAACCAGCTTTCCAGACAGGAGGAATTATATACATTTGTATGTCGACTGATTGCACTTCGCAAAGCCTGTATGAAGCAGATAGCGAAAAAATCAGAAGACACGATGGGCAGAAGCGGAATCCCTCAGATTTCCTATCATGGGGAGGATGCGTGGCAAATGCCGGCAGGGCGTGCAAGCAGGCAGCTTGGTGTATTCTATCATGAAGAAAGTACAGAGAAGGACTTTTATATTGCATATAATATGCACTGGCTTTCGCATTCATTTGCACTTCCTTCCCTTCCAAAAGGAATGGAATGGGTGTGCATAGCAGGGACAAAAGAAGGAGTCCTGGATGAAAAAGAAGCAGTTCCGGTAAAAGATAAGAAGGTTCAGCTGGAGGAGCGAACGATCAAAGTTTTTGTTGGAAGGCAGGCTAAAGAATGAAAATCTGGAAACATTTTTGCACCATAACACATCACAAATATCTGGTTATGAAGAACTGCTTTAAGGTAGGACTTTACAGACAGGGACTTTTGCATGATATGTCGAAGTACTCTCCGGCGGAGTTCTGGGTTGGGTGCAGGTATTTCCAGGGAAACCGGAGTCCGAATAACGCAGAAAGAGAAGAAAAGGGCTATTCTTCGGCATGGCTGCACCATAAAGGGCGCAATAAACATCATTATGAATACTGGATTGACTACGGACTGGAAGGAGAACCAATGCTTACCGGGATGAAGATGCCCAAAAAGTATGTGGTCGAGATGTTAATGGACCGGATCGCAGCATCCAAGATTTATATGAAAGATAAATATACGGATACGTCACCGCTTGAATATTATCTTCACGGTATTGCAGGGGACTGGATGCATAAGGATACCAGGGCACTTCTGGAAGAACTTCTCTATATGCTCGCGGCAGACGGGGAAGAGAAAACTTTTGATTATATCCGAAATACCGTGTTGAAAACGAGAGATTATTAGAAAAAGAGGATAAAAACATGGCAGATTTACCAAAGGATCCAATGATCCTTCTGAGTGTGGTCAATACAAAATTACGGGATTTTTATACAGATCTGGATACTCTTTGCCAGGAGATGCAGATTGAGAAAAAAGAACTGACAGAGAAACTGGCATCCATTGATTATGAATATGATGCAGGGCTGAACCAGTTTGTATAGAGAGGTTAATAACATATGAATAATATTGATTTTGATGCAATAGATCTTACCAAAGAAGCTCCGGTCACTGAGCCGGAGAGACAGTACTATTACATTGCCAAAGCGCGGAAGTATGTAAGCGAAAAAGCACAGGAGATCGGAAGAGATCTGACTTTTTGCGTGACGACTTTCGGTTGTCAGATGAACGCTCGTGACTCTGAAAAGCTGGTCGGAGTTCTGGAACTGATCGGATACAAGGAAGAGCCGGATGAAGAGAAAGCAGACTTCGTTATCTACAACACCTGTACTGTCCGTGAAAATGCGAATCTGCGTGTTTACGGACGTCTGGGACAGCTTGGTGCAAAGAAGAAAAAGAATCCGCATATGTTCATCGGACTCTGCGGATGTATGATGCAGGAACCGACTGTTGTAGAGAAGATCAAGAAGAGCTATCGGTTTGTTGACCTGATCTTTGGAACTCACAATATTTATAAATTTGCAGAACTGATCGTGACAAGATTTGAATCTGAGAGAATGGTGATCGATATCTGGAAGGATACCGATAAGATTGTGGAGGATCTTCCGAGCGAACGTAAATTTTCCTTCAAATCCGGTGTTAACATCATGTTCGGATGTAACAATTTCTGCAGCTACTGTATCGTACCGTATGTGCGTGGACGTGAGAGAAGCCGTAATCCAAAAGATATCATTCGCGAGATTGAAGGACTTGTGGCAGATGGTGTGGTAGAAGTTATGCTCCTTGGTCAGAATGTAAACTCTTATGGAAAGAATCTGGAAGAGCCGATGACATTTGCACAGCTTCTTCAGGAGATTGAGAAGATTGAAGGATTGGAGAGAATCCGCTTTATGACTTCCCATCCAAAGGATTTATCAGATGAACTGATTGATGTGATGGCACATTCCAAGAAAATCTGCAAGCATCTGCATCTTCCGGTTCAGTCAGGAAGCAGCAGGATCCTGCAGAAGATGAACCGCCATTACACCAAGGAGCATTATCTTGAGGTGGTAAGAAAGATCCGCGAAGCAGTGCCGGATATTTCCCTTACAACGGATATTATCGTCGGATTCCCTGGGGAGACAGAGGAAGATTTCCAGGATACTCTGGATATTGTAAGACAGGTGCGTTATGACAGTGCCTTTACTTTTATCTATTCCAAGAGAACAGGAACCCCTGCGGCAGCAATGGAAGATCAGGTTCCTGATGACGTGGTAAAAGACCGTTTTGATCGCCTTTTAAAAGAGGTGCAGCAGATTTCGGCGGAAGTATGCTCTGTACATCAGGGAACCACACAGGATGTGCTGGTAGAAAGTGTCAACGATCATGATCCGTCATTGGTGACAGGACGAATGAGCAACAACCTCCTGGTACATTTCCCGGGAGATGAAAGCATGATCGGTAAGATCGTGACAGTTTACTTAAAAGAGGCAAAAGGCTTCTATTATATGGGAGAACTCTGTAAATAAATCCAATGATTTGTGATAAAATCCAAAAGAAACGCTCATGCTATGTAAGAGATTTGCATAGTGAGGGCGTTTTTTATGGTGAAAAGAGTGAGTAAAAGGGTAAGTGAGATAGTCTTTCTGATAGCAGCAGGGGGAAGCACCTATTATCTGATCGAGATCTGGTTTCGTGGATTTTCTCATTGGACCATGTTTGTGCTTGGGGGAGTTGCATTGACATTTTGTAGTTTTCAGGGCGAGGTAATGCACTGGTCTGAGCCGATGTGGATTCAGATTATCCGGGCAGTGCTTTTCCTGACATCCCTGGAATTTATGACGGGGATTATCTGTAATAAATGGCTGAAGATCGGGATCTGGGATTACCGGGATCAGCCGTTCCAGCTGTGTGGCCAGATCTGCCTGCCATTTATGGTGATGTTTTCAGGACTTTTATGTCTTGCGATCGTGCTTGGAGGAGTGGTGCTCTGGGGCGTATATGGGGAGGAAAAGCCGGAGTTTCATGTGTTGTAAAAGGGACTTAAGCATTTTTTATATGTGAAAAATGATGAAATTAAGATGAAAAGAGTCGTGGGAAACCAAACTCTTTTCATCTTTTTTTGTGGATGGTTACAAAAATGAGCATAAATGCATTTTGTTAAATGTAAAATGTTGACAATTCTAGGAAAATTAAGTAAGATACAAGAAAGGTTCAAGATAAAAAACAAGTGAATATAATCATGGAAAAAGGAGGGCAGCAGGAAAAATCGGGGAAAATATAAACTGTTTTTTATTGAATGAGAAGTATATGTTATTTGGAGGAAAACTAAAAATGAATCAATATGATGAAGCCTTAAAAAAGGAGACCGCGTTTTTGGGTCAGCCTAGGGGGGGGGTGGGGACTCTCAGCTTTGTACAGCTTTGTTCGTCTTTTTCAAACTATGCAATGAATGCCGTAATGATCTATTACCTGTATGCAAATGCACCTGCAGGTCTTGGATTCGATAAAGCAGATGCAGCACAGTTGATTTCTTTATATGCAACTGTAGTCGGAATGACAACCATCATCGGAAGCTATGTCTGCGACCGTATTCTTGGATGTCGTAGGTCACTGCTTGTAGCCAGAGTTACCGGATTTATCGGTTATACCTTGCTTGCATTTCCACTTGGGGTAGTTGGATATGCAGCTGCTATGGGATGTATGGTATTCAGTTCACTCTTCGCAGGAAGATGTATCGAAACTCTGATCGGTAAATTCTACGATGAGAACGATGGAAGACGTGACAGTGCTTTCACAATTTCTTACGTAATTTCCAATATCGGTGCAGCAGCTCCGGCCCTTGCAGGTGTAATCGTAGCGAAATGCGGATATCACGCAGCATTCGCATTATCAGCAGTTCTCTCATTCTTAGGTACTGTTGCTTATATTGCTACTTACAAAAAATTCTTCGGAAATATCGGTCTGGAACCGGATGATCCGCTTCCGGCAGATAAGAAACGTTCTTTTGTTGTAAAAATGCTTATTGTTGTTGCTATCGTAGGAACAGTTTTAGCAGTTTCATTTGCAACAGGAAAGCTGAAAATATCTTCCTTTGCAAACGTAGTAAGTACTATTTCCATCTTTATCCCGCTTGCTTATCTTGTCTTCATCTATTCCAGCAAGAAGACAGAAAAGCACGAGAAAAAGAAAGTACTTTGTCTGCTTCCACCATTTATCTGTAACGCCGTTACACTTTTGATCTGGACACAGACAATTTCAATCCTTGCTATCTTCTATGAAGAAAAAGTAAACCGTGTGATCTTCGGAGTAGAAATTCCGGCAGCTTCATTCCAGACAATTCCGGCAATCTTTGCGGTTTGCTTCGGTAGTTTTCTTACCATGCTTTGGACAAAACTTGGCAAGAAACAGCCATTCGGAACAACGAAGATGGGATTCGGAACGATTTTGTGGGGACTTGGAGCAATGATTATTGCACTCCTTTATATCATTTACCCAGGCGATGCAAAAGTAAATGCATGGTGGATCGTATTATTCTATGCAGTACTGATGGTCGCCGAAGGATTTACCTGCCCGATCGGATATTCGATCACAGCAGTAGCAGCACCGAGAGCCTTTGTAACACAGATGATGACTGTATGGTCAATGTCTCAGTCAGTAGGAGCTGCTCTTAACATGATCCTCGTTAACTTCTATAAAGAAGGAAGCGAAGTGCCGTTCTTCATCGGAATCGGTGCAGTTGTAGCTATCCTTGGTGCAGTCGTACTCGCTTTCAGCAAGAAGCTTGCAGAAGGAATGGGAATGGAAAGAGAAGCGTAAGAAGTTTCTCGAGAATAAATCTAATAAATGTCCTCTTAAAGAAGAAGTAATAAAAAGTATCAAAAAAATCCTTGTCAGGCAAAGATGTCCGGCAAGGACTTTTTGATTCTATAACATTTTGCAATATTTTGTAATAAAGGAGGAAAGTGAGGTGGACAGATTTAAAAGAATGCTGCGATTATTACAATATAAACTATAAATCCCTATGTACTTATATGCAGAAAAATAAAATATCAAAAGAGGAGGCGCTCAGCCATTATTATCAGTATTATAAATATAATCGTTTTACATATAACCATGTGACTTATGACAGTTTCGCCGCATGCTGCATGGCATATGAGATTAAACCGATCTGCGTCCGGCGATATGCAAAAAGAAAGCATTTTCTGCTGCGGCATGCGCTTTCCAGCTATTTGAATTATCATAATAAAAGAAAAATATATTTCTGCGGACAGGAATATATTACATTTACATCATGTTGCAGAGCATTTGGATGCAATGCATCTTATGTGTCGGCATACGCAAAACGGCACGGAATATCCAGAGAAGAAGCTTTGAAATTTTATATCAATCGTATTGAAAAGCAGGAAGGACAAAAAATAGATTCCAGAACATTTGTATTCCGGGATAGTATTTATCATGATTTGAGTGACTGCTGCCGCAATCTTGGTATAAATGTCAGTAGCGTTTATGGTTACATGTGGAGAACAAAAAAGAGTAGGGTAGAGGCGGTTGAATATTATTATACAAAAAATGCAGAGGAAAGTATCTCTGTAAGCAGTGTGAGAGATAAAGCGAGAAAGAAAGGGATGTCTTTACAGGAAGCGGCAAAATATTATATTGAGAGAAATAGTTATGACTGATGAGTATGCAGTATAAGCGGATGGTAGAATTTGTGAGAAATGTGTTGCTGTTTATTGCAATTGTGATAAAATTAGGATAAAATAAAGATAGCAAAAAGTGAAAGGAGAGGTGGAAATGATACAAATTCGCCCAGTTTCTGATCTCAGAAATAAATTTCCTGAAATTGAGACTCTTGTTAATAGTGGAAA